>Ga0265295_1000085_pt1 | contig 182601 bp, 173 predicted proteins | sample Munlansysbiofilm_FD_192503 | JGI IMG/M metagenome (GOLD analysis project Ga0265295, IMG submission 192503) | Leachate microbial communities from a municipal landfill in Southern Ontario, Canada - Methane capture system biofilm | ecosystem: Engineered > Solid waste > Landfill > Unclassified ...
AAATTGAACTGAAGGGAGATTCGATGCGAAAATACGCTATAAAACTTGACCAAAATTGACACCCGTTCTAAAAACAGACTCCAGCGCCGCATCGCTCTAACGGGTGGCCCACTTTACTCCGGAATCACTGGCCCAGTTTAAAGCGGAATTGGTGGCCCACTTTCAGCGGAATACGCAAAGATCGGCTTCATTCGGTTTGCCAACGGGTATGTTGTGACGCGACAGGAACGATTTAACCTGAGGTGGTAGGAAAAGTGTCCTCTCGTTTCTTACCACCTCAAACACCTCCTGACAGGGTGGCCGCCTTTGCGTCTAATGCCCCATTACGCGTTGAATGAAGGCTGTAACGCCCTTAAAAGGATATCAGAAAGGCTCTCCACATCACCGTCGCCGTCATCCTGTCAAACTCTACGCCCTCTTATCTTTTTAATTTTTCCACTTTCATCGTATGGTGAAGCCATTATTACGGTGCTATTATAACTGCTCAAGCGCTCTTTTATGCTGCGCACTTATCTATACTGTGCCTCCGGGAGCACTCTCTCTAATAGGAAGCGATTTATATTTGTTCGCAACTATCAAATCAGTCCATTTTTTGGAAAGGAGTTCAAGTATGCGTTTTATTACTGTTTTATCTATTTTGTCGATGTTGCTTATTTCGGGGCTAACTAAGCAGGGGTTTGCCGAAGATACGTGGGAATATTTTTCTGTCCAGGATGCACTTAACAGCCCTTTAGCGCAGGAAAAGCTCGAAGCGGGAATCGAATTTTACATGAAGGGCCAACCCCACGGAAATATTGACAACATTACACGCGAATATACTGCGAACAAGCGCACGCGCAAATTTGGACGCTCTACTGAAGAGGCATGTCAGGTCGCTTTCATATCTGCGCTGATGTCATTTCAGGATCGTGCGCATAAAGAGGGCTGCGACACGGTTATTGATCTGTATTCAATCACGAAAGATAGAGAGTTCGAAAGCGTAGATCAGTATTCGTGTATTGTCGGTGGGATGGTGGCAAATGTGGCCTTACGCGGTAAGGTAGGTAAACGATAAGCCCGACTTCTTTCTCCTTCTACACCCACCACAGCACCAGGGAGAGGGACACAAATGAGGCCATGGTGGAAAGGACAATCGAAGCAGAGGCCAAGTTGGTATCGCTGTTGAGTTGAGAGGAAAGCACATAGATGGCGGTGGAGGTGGGCAGGCAGAAAAAGATCATGGCGGTTTCAAATGCCAGACCCTCCACGCCGAACAGGTACAGGGAACCCGCCCCAACCAAAGGGAGTAACACCAGCTTGAATGCCAGCGCCACACTGGAAAGGTGCAGGTAGCCGGGAAGATACTTGAACGAGAAAGCGCTGCCGATGGAGATAAGTGCAAGGGGTAGCGCCACTACAGAAGCAAGCGAGAAGGTATTGTTGATAAATACCGGCAATTGCATCCCCGATGCGGAGAGGAGCAACCCGGCAAGACACGCAATTATGAGTGGATTGGATGCCAGAGCCCGCACCAGAAAACGCTGCTTCTGGGTGCGGGTCATATCCTGACCAGAAAACCAGATTAATACAGTGACCGACATGACATTAATGATGGGGATCAGGATCCCGACCAGGACAGCAAACTGCACCACTGCGGCATCACCCAGGGCCTGCATCACTACCGCCATGCCGATATAGGTATTAAAGCGGTAGCAGCTCTGAGAGAAGCTTCCGGCCTGAAACGCCCTCACCCCGCCACGGATAATAAATAGTGTACTTGCGCTGAAGACTATGGTTACGGCCAGAAGGCCGGCATATATCAGAGAAGGCTCCACTACATCGGAACCAGCGGCAGTACCCACCTTCCAGAACAGCATCGCCGGAAAAAAAATAAAATATACCAGCTTGTCAGATGCGCGGAAAAATTCCGCCGGCACGAATTCAGTGCGGCGGAGGGCATAGCCCAAAATTATCAGGGCAATAATGGGAAACAGAGTTTGCAGTATCACTGATAAATACCTTAAATCTAAAGCTTTGGCTATATGCATTAGGGCAAAATCGTATAATGACGTTTTACATGAACATCTGTCAGGATGTTTACCACCTTACCCCGGTTTTATTCATATCGGTGGAAGGGTACCCGATCTCTGCATTAAATGCAAAATCAAAGTGTTTGCATGGTAATAGTCAATTTGTTATAAGGAAAGGTATGCGTGTTTTCGCCCGTTGATGTACACCCTGAATAAGCGGGCGGCGACTCCCGGGCACGCCGTACTAAGTAACGGCGTTCTAAACTTAAAAAAAGGAGGGTTTACTATGAGCTCAAGAAAATTCTTTACCGCCGTACTGGCGGGCCTGTTTGCAACATCGATGCTGTTTGGCGGCAGCGTTGCCGAGGCAGCAAAAACCCGTCTAGCGTTTTCCGGTGGACCGGATGGCGGCACATTCCAGTATTTTTCCAATGCGATCTCTTCGAGGCTATCCCGCATGGAAAAAGATGTGGAAGTATCAAACATGGCATCTGCTGGCTCGGTCGAGAATCTGCGCCGGGTCAATTCCGGGGACGCTGATTTTGGCATTGTGTACGCAGGCGACATCTATCTGGCGCGCAACGGACGCCTGACCAACGATACCCGCAAGTACCCCAATGTCCTCGCGATGAGCTACCTGTATGGAGCTCCGGCACATCTGGTTGTTTTGGCTTCGAGCGGTATCAACAGCGTAAATGACCTCGCTGGCAAGCGTGTTGCCGTAGGTCCGGCAGGCTCTGGCGCGGCAGCGTCCGCACAGCGCTATTTTGCTGGGGTTGGCCTGTGGGACAAAATCGGTACTGAATTCATCGGCTACAGTCAGGGTGCTTCAGCCTTGGGAGACAAACTCATTGACGCATTATGGGTTTTCGCCGGCTACCCCAACTCATCTGTTATCCAAGCGGCAGCGAGCAACGATATCAAGCTGTTGAGCCTGGTTGAGGCGGGCGAGGCTACCGACTTTTTCAGCGAAAACCCCTATTACACCAAGGTGGTTATCCCCAAAGGAACCTATCAGGGGGTTGACTACGACGTGCAAACCATCCAGGACTCGGCTATCTGGGCTGCGGGTAAACATGTGAAAGATCAGTATGTATACACAGCGTTGCGGGATATCTACTCTCCCGAAGGGCTCAGCTTCATGGTCAGCGCCAGTCGTGCTGCCAAAGCTATGAGCATTGAAAATGGGCTGTTCGGGATTGCGACCCCGGTTCACCCTGGCGCGCAGAAATTCTGGACAGAAAAAGGTTTGACTCTTACCCCGGAACAGAAGTAAAACTACAGGCCACATCTGAAACATGAGGGGGACGAGGTCTTTGCAGGCGCTCGTTCCCTTTTTAATAACCTCTTTTTGTTTTTACCTATGTATTGCCCGAACGGAGCGCGCCATGCCCGAAGAACTCGAGAATACTTTTGGGGATCTCAGCCCGGAAGAACAGGAGAAACTGAAAAAAATTGTCGAAAAGGACTCCAAGTCATTTCGCAAACCAACAGGCTTCTGGAACTGGGTTGTGGCCGCGCTTGGTGCAGCGTTGGTGCTGTTTTATTTTTACGCTGCGGGCATCAGGTCAGTCGGTACCCAATACCATCTGGGTATTTATGTACTTATCACCTATATTCTGGTGTTTTTACTCTATCCGGCGGGCAAAACGTGGGTACGTGCAGGGACCAACATCTTTCTTGCTTTCATCTTAAGCTGCATAGCCTCTATCTTTTTTTACTACAAAGACCACACGATTTTTTATGCGCGCCTCATGGCTGTATCGGAGCAGTTTCATGCAGGGCTGGGAGCGGGTCTGAGTGCACTGATGCCCATGTGGCCCTTGTTGCTCATGACCGCAGCGTTAGCCGTTGTGCTCCACTATGTCGACCTCTTTTGTGCCAGACGCTGGGAGAACCTGCCAACCACTTCCGATGTACTTTTTGCCCTGGTTGCGACCGGGGTGGTTTACTACTGGCTCAGCCAATTTGAGGCCCTCAACTGGCGCGCTGGGGCAGAAAATGAACTCGATGCGCTCATCAGTATTACCGGAGTCCTGATCTCCTTCGAGGTGTGTCGCCGGGTATTGGGCTGGTCTATGACTATTATCGGCCTGGTTATGGTGGCGTTTGCCTATTTCGGCCCTTACCTGCCGGAGCTGCTGGCGCATCGCGGCTTCAGCTTCGAGCGCATCTGCAATGCGTTGTTCCTCACCACCAACGGGGTGTTCGGAGTTATGGCCAATGTCCTGGCCACATACGTAATCCTGTTTATCTTTTTCGGAGCGTTTCTGCACAAATCAGGTGCGGGACGCTTTTTTATTGACTTACCCCTGGCTCTGGCCGGGCGCAGCACCGGTGGCCCGGCCAAGGTTGCGGTTATTGCCTCCGCATTGTTCGGCTCAGTCTCCGGCAGTGCCATTGCCAATACCGTATCGACCGGAGCCTTTACCATTCCGCTGATGAAGCGCGCTGGATTCCGCCCCCATGTAGCCGGCGCCATTGAGCCGGCGGCATCGATCGGTGGCATGTTTCTCCCCCCGATCATGGGTGCGGGCGGCTTTTTGATGGCTGAACTCACCGGCATGCCCTATTCCTACATCATGATGATCTCCATCGGACCGGCACTATTGTACTTCTTCTCGGTTTTCTGCATGATTCACTTTGAAGCCAAAAAACTGAACATTGTCGGCATCCAGGATGAAGAGTTTCCCCACTGGCGGACCGTCCTTAAACACGACTGGTACTACGCCATGCCCCTGGTGATCATCACTATTCTGATGCTGATGGGGCGCTCCCCGGGCTTTGCCGCTTATTGGGCCACCCTTTCGTGTATTGCTGTGAGCTGGATCAAAAAAGAAACCCGCATGGGGCCAAAAGAGATCTGGGAAGCAATCCAGACCGGGGCACGCAATACTCTGATAATCGGCGCCACTGTCGGGGTTATCGGCGTCATTGTCGGGACCATCTCCCTGACCGGGATGGGGCTTAAGTTCTCCGATTTAATCATCGCCATGGCCGGCAACAGCCTGCTTCTCGCCATTCTCCTTATAGCGCTGGCCTCTCTGGTGTTGGGGATGGGCGTCCCGGTTACAGCATCGTACCTGATTGTCGCCGTCCTTGCGGTTCCGGCGCTGGGGACATTCGGGGTTGCTGCTATTGCTGCGCACCAGATCGTCTACTGGCTCAGCCAGGACTCCAACATCACCCCGCCGGTGTGTGTTGCCGCATATGCCGGGGCTGCGATAGCCGGGTCCGACCCGTGGAAAACCGGGTGGACGTCGTTCCGGTTTGCTAAAATGCTCTACGTGATGCCGATTCTGTTTGCGTTTACCCCCAGCATCCTGTTTCAAGGTAAAGTGGTAGATATCAACACCCCGAAGTTCGATGCTCCCTTTGGCAGCGTTATCGCGATGCAGGTTAAAAACGAGCAGAAGATCCTCGAGGGAGATGTGGTTGCCGTCATCAACGCCGGCGGGAAAACCATCGAAATCAAGTCCAAAAACGATGCCACTGCCACCCGGGTTTTTGCCCATACCGGCTCCATGGTTGACCCGGGGACGCCCCTGATCCGGACGGAAAAAGCGGTAACGCCGCACAAAGTATTTTCCTCTTTCTTCTCGGCGATTTTAGGAACTGTCGCTTTTTCGAGTCTTATGATGGGATACTGGATCAGGCGCACCAGCGTGCTGGAATGGCTACTTCTGCTTCCGGCAACAATCCTGCTTTACTGGCCTACTCTGCTTACTGACATAATAGGCACCGCAATTGTTGCCGGTGTGTGGTTTATGCAAAAAGCTAAAAACAAACGCGATGAGGCTCTGGCGCAGCAGCATGACTAAACCTCCTGGCGCGCGCACTTAAATAGTGGCTACACACCCTGAAAATGGAGACTGCCATGGCTAAAATCAGTAAAATACTGTATGCAACAGACTTTTCTGAAGGCTCTGCCATAGCTGCGGAATATGCCCGTGCTTTTGCGGAACTGCATCAGGCGCAAGTGCTGGTGCTGCATGTTATCAGTGAACTGGCAGACTCAAACCGCCTCAGGATTCAAAGTGATGACTACGCCGAACTCGAGCACAGCGTGGAGAAACTTGCCTTAACCAACATGGAGGAGTTCTGTCCGCGCTATTTCAAGGCTGGAAGTTACGCAACCAGACTCGAAGTCGGGATCCCGTTCAAAGTGATCAACGCGGTGGCCCACAGTGAAAACATTGACCTCATCGTAGTCGGTACCCATGGCCGCACCGGGCTGGCGCATGTAGTGCTGGGGAGCACCGCCGCGCGGGTGGTGCGCAAAGCCGGGATTCCAGTGTTGACGGTCCCCACTCGCGCATAAAACTATAGTGGGCTGTACGGAATCACCCCTTGATAACCGCCAGAGGCTGCAGCTCTATTTGCACCTCAACCAGGTCGGTCTGGTTTTGCATCACCTCATCGATGTCTTTATAGGATTCCGGTGCCTCATCCAGATCGGAACGCCGCCGGATGGCGTGCAAAACTCCGCGTTTATCGAGGGATTTTACCACCTCTTTGAAGTCCAGGGTTTTGCGCGCACGGGTCCGGCTCATGATTCTTCCGGCACCGTGAGAACATGACTCGAAGGACTGGGCTTCCCCCTTCCCTTTTACCAGGAAAGAGCGCGTCCCCTGGGAGCCGGGAATCATCCCCCATTCTCCTTTGCGGGCTCGGGTTGCGCCCTTTCGATGCACGATAACCGTTTCGCCGAAATGCTCCTCCACGGCGGCGAAGTTATGCGGCTTATTGATGAAGTCCGCAAATTCGACTTCGGGCAAAACATCCCTGAAAGCTGCCTTAACCCGCTCCATCATCAACTTTCTGTTGGCCAGCGCAAATTCGAGGCAGTAGTTCATTTCATTCCAGTACAACGCAAAATACTCTGACGCTTCCGGGAAATATGCCAAGTCCTTCGACACGTCTTCGCCAGCTTCAGCGTTCATCTTTTTTGCCACGTCATTGTAGTGATTAGCCACCGTGAACCCGATATTGCGCGAGCCGGAGTGGATCATAATCCAGATATATCCATCCGATCCTTTTTGGATCTCGATAAAATGGTTGCCCCCGCCCAAGGTGCCGATCTGACGCAGAGCGCTTGCATACTCCTGGTTCACGATAGGCAGGTCCCCTTTTTTCGGCGGCATCCAGCTTTCGTCCTGCCGGGTTTTATGGTGATTGAAACCAACGGGAACGGTCTTCCGAATAATGCCCATGATCTCTTTCAAGTCCGCTGTTTCTACATCCGTCAGATTGGTGCGCAAAGAGCACATGCCACAGCCGATATCCACGCCGACAGCGTTGGGGACGACAACCCCTTTGGTAGCGAGTATTGCGCCGATGGGCATACCGTAGCCTAGATGGGTGTCGGGCATGATGGCGATATGACTGAAGGCAAAGGGAAGATTCGCCAGATTTCGCGCCTGCTCCAGCGCCCCCTCTTCCATTTCATCCTCTCCCAGCCACAGCTTTATGGGCACTTTCTCCGTTTCAATAATCACGTGACCACTGGTTTGGTTGCTATCTTCATGTTCCATTTAAAACTCTCCTTCGAAAAGCATAATAGGTCTTGACCTGTTTTTCTGCCCACGAGAATTATCTGCGTTTTTCACATCTCTGAATCCAGTTAGCCTCCATCCGGAAACTCAGGATGGATATTGCGTCAGTTTCTGCTTTGGAAACCAACTAAGCCCTATAAAACAACAAGCGTAACGCGAGCAGGATCAATACAACTCCGGTGATGCGATACAAAACCAGCTGGGCGGTGGCGGAGCTGCGCAACCTTGTTGCCAGGCCAGCAGCCGTCAGGGCGATGCCGTTAAACACCAGCAGGGTTGCAACTATAAAAGTTCCACCCAGCACAATCATCTGCTGCGTTATATTTCCATTTTCCGGGCGCACAAACTGCGGTAAAAATGCCAGGAAAAACACCGAAACCTTAGGGTTGGTTATATTCATCAACACGCCGCGACGATACAGATTCAGGTATGCCACGTGATCCTGATCTGTTAAGGTCATTCTGGTTTCCACGGCCCTGAAAGCCTGGTATGCCAAATACAGCAAATACCCTGCCCCGCCGATCTTCAGGGCCAGAAACAATCGTGGTGAAGCAGTTATCAAGGCCGCAACACCTAAGGCAACCAGCGCTGTATGCAGAATCAACCCGGTACATAACCCCAAGGTAATAACCATCCCGGCTCCACGTCCCAGCACTGCCGCCTGGGTGAGCACATAGATATTGTCCGGCCCCGGGGCCAACCCGAGCGCAACTGAAGCCAGGAAAAACTGAGTCAGGATGTCCAACGTCGGCATAGCTTGCCCTCCGGTGCCAATGTCACCCTCTCTGCTTGGGGCGAAAAACTCCCTTTATCACCCGCAACCGGCACAACCGGAACGGTGCAAAGCATAAACAACAAGCAGGATTACAGTGCGAATAAAGGTTATTGAAATAGCCCTGCAAGTATGAGTAGAATGGTATGAATTTCACATCAAACTATAGCCCATACAAGGAGAACCCCAATGTTGAGCCCAGCACTTAACCAGGCCCTTAACGAGCAAATCAGCTACGAAAATTACTCAGCATTCATCTACAAAGCCATGCAGGCATACTTCGAAGCTGAGGATCTGCCGGGGATGTCCCATTGGATGGATCTTCAATATCAAGAAGAACTCTCCCACGCGGAAAAAATATTCCGCTTCATCTGCGATGCCGGTGGGCGGGCGGAGCTTATGGGAATGGAAGCCCCGTGCAATAAATACACCTCGCCGCTTGAGGTCTTTGAAAGTGCCCTTGCGCATGAACAAAAAGTGACCCAGCGCATCAACAACCTGATGGAGCAAGCACAAACAGAAAAGAACCATGCGGCGCAGATTTTTCTGCAATGGTTTGTTACCGAACAGGTTGAAGAAGAGGCCAGTGTCAGTCAGATAATAACCCATCTTAAGCGCGTCAAGGAAGACGGGCGTGGCCTGATGATGGTAGATCAGGAATTGAGCAAACGCAGCGCCACTTCAACGCAGGAATAACTCCATAAATTCTTCTGGTCCAACGTCTGGCCATTACAGCTTCTTCGCATCAATACCGCGGGGCAGGTTACAGCTGTGGTGCAAAATGGTATACTGCCAGCATAACACAAAACGCAGTGTGCTTAGCTCCTGGCCCAAACGAACGGCCCATATAACCCATATAATGGTCTTAATTAATATATAGTCCACACGTCAGGATACCAACAGCCCACAGGAACCAACAACCAATAAACCGCGCCCGGCTTGAAGTGCTGTCCTACTTTTCCGGGCGCGGCAAAATTTGCGCGGAGAACTGAATATGAACACACAATGTCTGCAGATATTGGGGGTGGCAATTGGCATAACTGCCGCGCTCCTGTTCTGTCCCCATATCGGCATGAGCCAGACCGAGGTCAGCCTCAATGAAGCTCAGGAAGATGCATCTTTTGAGCAGGCTCAGAGACCAGTTGCACCCCCGGGGCGACAGGGCAATATCCTGAATATCGTTCTGGGACGTTCACCGGAACGCTCGACCGAGCGCGGCACCCTGGTTATGGAGGCGTTTCACGACGCAAACGGGGATGGGATATACACCGAGGGTGAAGAGCTGTTGCGCGATGAAATATCCTGCATTGTGGATGAAGTGAACTATGTCCTGCCGGCATTTGTCCCGGGATTGGACTACAACGCCCGCTACAGCATAAAATGTCAGGGAAAAAAGAATTACGAACCCACCACCGTCACCAAAAATGTCCTGATTGCCCGCCGCGGGGCAATTATCACCATCTCTATTCCATGCAACCTGGTAGAAGATTAGCCACACAAAATTAGTGAAGCACTCGCACCAGGGCTATTCCTGCAGCAGTTCCACCAAGGCAGAGTACCACATTCAAGAGGATATTAAGTGATGCGGCGAGCCACTGCCCTGTTTCTAACAGCCGCCACGAATCATAGGCAAAGGTTGAAAAGGTGGTAAAGCCACCCAAAAACCCGACGCATATGCCCAGGCGCAAATCCGCACTCAGAACGGAACTGCGCATGGCAAACTCCATGACTGCGCCCAGCAACACCGAGCCGACCACATTTACCCCCAAAGTCCCATAGGCGAGCCTTGTCCCGAGGTTAGCTGCAGCCCACGCGGAGACTCCATATCTGGCCAGACATCCTAACCCGCCGAATACTCCGATATAAATCAAATGCATATAAATGATCTCCGCCAGCAGCTCAGACAGAGAATGGCTCTATCAAAACCCTATCCAAGTGCTGGTATTTAAAGTTTTTTCTTGCATCCACGGTACAGCGTGTTAAACTTTTAGCACTCAGCTACCAAGAGTGCTAAAAGCATTATTTATCTTATCAGGTTATGGGAGGTAAACACCAATGCACGATTTAACCCTTACCGGCAACACCCTTGATCACTACATGGCGCAAATAAATAAATACCAGCTGCTCGACCGGGAAACCGAACGCGAGCTTGCGTTACGTTACAGAAATGAAAATGATCTGGAGGCGGCACAACGCCTCATATGTTCAAACCTGCGCTTTGTAGTGAAGGTTGCGCACGAGTACCGCGCCTATGGCCTTAAACTACTCGATCTGATTCAGGAAGGAAATATCGGCCTGATGAAGGCAGTTAAAAAATTCAACCCGGAACGCAACAATCGCCTGATCAGCTACGCGGTCTGGTGGATCCGGGCGTATATCCACAATTTCATAATTAACAGCTGGTCAATGGTTAAAATCGGAACCACGCAGGCACGGCGCAAGCTGTTTTTCAAACTCAAGCAGACCCAGGAACAACTCCAGCGTAGCACTGGAGAGCCCAGCGATGAGGCTGTCGCTGCACACCTGCACGTAAAGGCAGCAGAGGTAAGAGAGATGTCCGCCCGCCTGAACGGAGATCAATCCTTGGATGTAGAACTGGCCGAAGGTGAAGGACAGACGTGGCTGGACCGCCTGCCCTGCACTGCCGCAGATCAAGAATATTTACTTATAGAGAATCAAGAAACGCAAAATCGCGCCGAAGCAGTAGAACAGGCACTGAAAACCCTGAATGAGCGCGAGCAGGAAATTATCCGTGCCCGCATTCTAACGGATGCACCTGTTACACTGCAGCATCTGGCGGAACATTTCTCCATCAGCCGCGAACGTGTACGCCAGATTGAAAAACTTGCCCTGCAGCGCCTGCGTGCCTGCATGGAGCCACAAGTGGCAGAATAACTATTGAGTCCATCTCCTGGTTGCTTTACTATTGCGCATTTGCCTGGTTTGGTGCTCACATGTTACCTATACAACCATCCACATATAATCCAAATAGCACTCAGGAAGAGGATATATACATGAAACATTGGAGCCTGGTTATTCTACTTGCCATGTGCCTAAGTGCCTGCAGTTCAGCCAGTAAAAACATACAGGAACCGCCGGTAAGCGAGGCCTATAGCCGCTTCAAGCAGGGGGAAGAGGCATACGAAAAGAAGAACTACACCCGCGCCATTGAACACTGGCAGGCGGTGCAGGAGATGTTCTACACCAAGGAACTGACCACCCTGACCGAGAGAAAAATTGCCGATGCCCATTATGCAGCAGGCCAGACAATTGAAGCCATTGCCGGATACGAGAACTTCCTCAGACAGCATCCGGGGCATCCCCAGACGCGAGAGATCCTGCTGCGCTTGGGAAAAGCGCATTACAGTGAAATCCTGAGTGAAGACCGCGACCAGACTGCAACACGCAATGCCTTGGCGACATTTGAGCAGATACAGAGAAACTATCCGGAGCAAAAGGACAGCGCTGAGCTAGAAATCCTTATCCAGCAATGCAAAGACCGCCTTGCGGATAACGAACTCTATATTGCAGCATTTTATCTAAAAACCAAGCTCTATAATCCAGCACTGGAACGTTTAAAATATCTGCGCCAGAACTATCCTGCGTACTCCGACATGCCCAAAGCGGAATTTCTTCTTGCCAAAGCACACTATTTTACCGATGACAAGGAGCAGTGTGCGACCCTATTGGACGAACTTGAGGGCAAAACAAGAGATAACGATCTGCATAAGGATGTGCTCAAGTTTCGCAAGAAATGTAACCTCTGATCTGCACAACGTAACCCGCCACTTTCCCCTCACTGCACAACTCCCATTTCTGCTCCAGCGCACATATGCGCTGCACAGGGCACCGCCAAACTGCAAGCGCCAACAGAGCATACTGAACTTGGCCAGGCTACCTGTTTAGCCTGAGTTCCGGAATGAGCATGCCGCCACATTTGGCTTGACATAATTTATCAGATACGGTAATCACTTCACTGGTAAATTATTATCCTTATGGTCGGCAGCTAATCAGAGCCTGGCGCAGTGCTTTATATATCAAGATATGATTTCAAACTTTCGTTTGGAAACCGCGCCCCTGACCCACTTCTGACCATTTTTAAGCTTTTGACTATTTCTTTACTCATTCATTCCGCCACATTCACAGAAGCAACATTTCAGTGCTGTGACGGGATGTTTTTTTATTCGATGTATTGGAACTCAAAAAGGAGAGAATCATGGCAGATTATGGCAATCTTGAAACTCGTGTGCGGCGCAAGTCCCTGCTCGACAAAGTGATGTCGGCTGAGGCGTGCGTGCAGTTCTTCAAACCCGGCATGGACCTGGGCTGGTCCGGCTTTACCCCCGCCGGTTACCCCAAAGCGGTACCTATCGCGCTGGCGGACCATGTAGAGAAAAATAACCTGCAGGGCAAGTGGAAGTTCAACCTCTTCATCGGCGCCTCTGTAGGGGCTGAAACAGAGAACCGCTGGGCTGAGCTCGATATGATCGACCGCCGCTGGCCCTACCAGACCGGCAAGAACATCGCCAAGGGGATCAATGAGGGGCGCATCCGCATGGGTGACAAGCACCTTTCCCTCTTCGCCCAAGATCTCGGCTACGGGTTCTACACCCCGAAAATTGACGTCGCAATCATCGAAGTTTCTGGCGTTACTGAAGATTGCGGCCTCATTCCCACCTCTTCCTGTGGTGTAATCGGTGAAATCCTGAAGATTGCTGACAAGATCATTCTTGAGGTCAACACTGGACAACCCTCCTTCGAAGGGATGCACGACTGCATTATCCCGCGCAATCCTCCCCATCGTCAGCCGTTCCTGATCAACAAGGCGGATGACCGCATCGGCGATCCATTCTTCCCCTGCGACCCGGACAAAATTATTGCCGTAGTTGAGTCCAAGCATCGTGACAAGGGGCGCGCTTTCAGCGACGCTGACGAGAAATCTGAAGCTATCGCTGGCCATATCCTCGACTTCTTCTCTGCTGAGGTTAAAGCTGGGCGCCTGCCGGAGAACCTCCTGCCGCTGCAATCCGGAGTCGGCTCCATTGCCAACGCTGTCGTCGGTGGTTTAGCTAATGGGCCATTCTCCAACCTGTCCGTGTTCACCGAAGTTCTGCAGGACACCATGCTGGATCTGTTTGATTCCGGCAAGCTGGATTGCGCTTCATCATGCTCACTGTCGCTGTCTGAAGAGCCCGGCTTCCCCCGTTTTCTTGAAAATTGGGATAAATACGCGGACAAAATCACGCTGCGCCCCTTGTCTATCGCCAACGCTCCAGAGCCGATCCGGCGCCTGGGCTGCATCGCCATGAACACCCCGATCGAGTTTGACATCTACGCCCACGCCAACTCCACCCTGGTTGGCGGTACCCGCATGATTAACGGTATTGGAGGTAGTGGCGACTTTCTGCGCAATGCATATCTCTCCATTATGCATACACCGTCAAGCCGTCCGAGTAAAACTGACCCCAACGGCATCACCTGCGTAGTGCCGAAGGCTCCGCACATCGACCACACCGAGCACGACCTCGACGTGTTGGTGACCGAGCAGGGGCTGGCGGATCTACGGGGGCTGGCACCGAAAGACCGGGCCCAGAAGCTCATTGATGTGTGTGCGCACCCGGAGTACCGCCCGATTCTACAGGATTACTTCGACCGCGCCTGCAAGGAAACCTTGAGCAAGAGCGTTGGCCACGAGCCGCAACTGTTCGACCGCTGCTTCAAGATGCAGCAGAACCTGGCGGTGAATGGAACCATGAAGATCAAGAACTGGGATATCAAGGTTGATTTGTGTGAATAATGTAGCCTTTCACCTCTGAAAAACATTAACCCCCATACCTCCAAAAAGCCGTTATGCACTTCCTGCATGGCGGCTTTTTGGGTTCCGGGCTATCAACAACCTGCCAACCTCCACCCAACCCTAAAACACCTCCGACCTTTTAGGTTTGATGGCCATCAAGTAAATAATTTCATAGATCCCCGCATTCAACTCCAGCAGATAACTTCCAAATCAGACCCCAGCATCAGTTTGACAAAAATAGAACGCAGTCTTTTTTTATTAGCTACCCAAAGAACATTTGTACCAGCACTACATCCTCCAACATCTATTTGCACATGTGCGAGGTCCGATAATAAGTTTTATCAATCTTGTTATTTCAGGTATTTACGCTATACTAACGCTGGCGCTTGCGGTGACAACTGCAAACCTTTACCATAGTGCGCAAGCGCAGAGGCAACTTAATTTCTCTTGACATGAATTATCACATATATTATACGTGGTTTCAAAACATGGTTTTAGTTTCTCATTTTTTACCATATATGTACTGAGACTTAATGTGCCTGCGGTTTAAATTACAAGTCGACGTGCTAAAAACATGCGTACCCAGGATCATCGCTTTTGCGCATGTTTGGAGCTATGCTCGATGAACCCCAAGCTGAAAACATAAGAATACCCGCAAAGATTATTTATATGTGCCTCGGCACGTGACCCTGAGCTCGGAGACCGGGCTGATGATGTAAACTTTTAAATCGTATCAAGGAGGAAGACAAATGTCAGAATTCGGTAGTCTTGAAACTCGTGTACGGCGCAAATCCCTGCTCGACAAAGTGATGTCGGCTGAGGCCTGCGTGCAGTTCTTCAAACCCGGCATGGATCTGGGCTGGTCCGGCTTTACCCCCGCCGGCTATCCCAAAGCGGTACCCATCGCGCTGGCGGACCACGTAGAGAAAAACAACCTGCAGGGCAAGTGGAGATTTAACCTCTTCATCGGTGCCTCTGTAGGGGCTGAAACAGAAGACCGCTGGGCCGAACTCGATATGATCGACCGCCGCTGGCCCTACCAGACCGGCAAGAACATCGCCAAGGGGATCAATGAGGGGCGCATCCGCATGGGTGACAAACACCTTTCCCTCTTCGCCCAGGATCTCGGCTACGGGTTCTACACCCCGAAAATTGACGTCGCCATTATTGAAGTTTCAGCCATCACCGAAGATTGCGGCCTCGTTCCCACCTCTTCCTGTGGTGTGATCGGCGAAATCCTGAAGATTGCTGACAAGATTATTATTGAGGTCAACACCGGTCAACCCTCCTTCGAAGGGATGCACGACTGCCTCATCCCGCGCAATCCACCCCATCGTCAGCCGTTCCTGATCAACAAGGCGGATGACCGCATCGGCGATCCATTCTTCCCCTGCGACCCGGATAAAATCGTTGCCATCGTTGAGTCTAAGCATCGTGACAAGGGGCGCGCGTTCAGCGATGCCGACGAGAAATCTGAAGCAATCGCTGGCCATATCCTCGACTTCTTCTCTGCTGAGGTTAAAGCTGGGCGCCTGCCGGAGAACCTCCTGCCGCTGCAGTCCGGTGTCGGCTCTATCGCCAACGCTGTCGTCGGTGGGCTGGCGAACGGGCCGTTTTCCAACCTGACTGTATTTACTGAGGTTCTGCAGGACACCATGCTGGACTTCTTTGATTCAGGTAAACTGGATTTCGCCTCTGCGTGTTCTCTGTCACTGTCTGAAGAGCCCGGCTTCCCCCGCTTCTTTGATAATTGGGATAAATACGCAGATAAAATTGTCATGCGTCCCCTATCTATCTCTAACGCTCCAGAACCAATTCGGCGCCTGGGCTGCATCGCCATGAACACCCCGGTTGAGTTTGATATCTATGCCCACGCCAACTCCACTCTGGTTGGCGGTACCCGCATGATTAACGGGCTGGGAGGCTCCGGCGACTTCCTGCGCAATTCATATCTCTCCATCATGCATACACCGTCAAGCCGTCCGAGTAAAACCGACCCCAACGGCATCACCTGCGTAGTGCCGAAGGCTCCGCACATCGACCACACCGAGCACGACCTCGACGTGTTGGTGACCGAGCAGGGGCTGGCGGATCTACGGGGGCTGGCACCGAAAGACCGGGCCCAGAAGCTCATTGATGTGTGTGCGCACCCGGAGTACCGCCCGATTCTGCAGGACTACTTCGACCGCGCTTGCAAGGAAACCTTGAGCAAGGGCATTGGCCACGAGCCGCAACTGTTCGACCGCTGCTTCAAGATGCAGCAGAACCTGGCGGTGAATGGAACCATGAAGATCAAGAACTGGGATATCAAGATAGACCTGTGTGAATAACAGACCACCGTTTCATCTCGTCATATAACAAAAAAGGCCCCGCTGTTTCCGGCGGGGCTTTTTTTGTACCCGACATATCACTGAACACCCCTTTCTATTCAATTGCTTCCAATCTGAAGCTTTCGCATCCACCTTCGATATTATTAAGAATCTGATTTCATGTTTTATAAAACACCATATCTGTAATATCCATAAAAAATATTTCAGGCCCTAAACAAGCCCTATGCAACCATGCTGGCTATGTTTTATTTTTCCTGTTTTTATTCAGGTACTTAGAAGAACAGATCTGCATGGCCATACTTTATACGGGGCGGTATCAGCATTTGCACAGCTTTATTTTTTAGCTTGACTAACAATATTCTCCATACTATACAATTAAACATAACGGTATTTTATTTAAGTGTAATTTTTGACCGTAGAATAAAACTATGTTTTACTGAAACATAAAAAAATGCGCTGACACGGCCCACAGACAGAATCGTGCGGCTTTTGTTTTGCGGGTTTTATGAAGGTTGGCATAAATACCTGTCCATGAAATACCAGCCTATCTTAAGCACCGGTTGCATAAAAGGAGGAGCACATGGCAGACACATTGGAGAGCAGGGTTCGTTGCAAGGAATTGCTCAAGTTGGTCAAAACCCCGGAACAATGTATCGATTATTTCAAGGATGGAATGAATGTCGGGATGTCCGGATTCACCCCGGTCGGCTATCCCAAGGTTGTCCCTATTGCGCTGTGCGAGCATGTCGAAAAGAACAACCTGCAGGGCAAGTTAAAGCTCAACCTGTTTATTGGTGCCTCGGTGGGGGCGGAAGTAGAAGACAGGATGGCTGCCAATGACATGATCGACCGGCGCTGGCCCTACCAGACCGGCAAGGAACTAAGTAAGTCGATTAACAGCGGCAAGATCCGTATGGGCGACAAACATCTCTCTATGTTTGCGCAGGATCTGAAGTACGGTTTTTACACCAAAGATAGTGGCGGTGGATTAGACGTGGCGGTAATTGAGGCGTCAGCCATCACCGAAAAGGGTGATATCATTCTTTCCGGTGCTGTAGGAGCAGCCCCGGAGATTATTGATATCGCAGATAAGATAATTGTGGAGATCAATACCGGCCTCCCTTCGTTTGAGGGTATGCACGACATCTACATGTGCGATGTACCACCATATCGCACCATTATCCCCATCACCGATGCCAAGCAGCGGATCGGGACTCCCTGGGTTCCAACCGACACAAGCAAGATCGTAGCCATCGTCGAATCCAAATTGCCCGACAACGGCCGCGCGCTGCGTGGTACTGATCCGGTATCACAGGCAATCGCCGACAATATCGTAGATTTCTTAGGCGCGGAAGTTAAGGCCGGGCGCCTGCCCAAAAACCTGTTGCCCCTGCAATCCGGTGTCGGCTCCATCGCCAACGCCGTAGTCGGCGGCCTCACCACCTCTCCCTTTGAAGATTTGATCGTTTTCACCGAAGTTCTGCAGGATACCTTCCTCGAATTCATGGACTCCGGCAAGTGCAAGTACATCAACTGCACCTCGTTGTCGCTATCCAACGAAGCATTCAAGGAGTGGTGGGCGAAATTTGACAAATACAAAGATATGGTGCTGATGCGTCCGCAGCAGATCTCCAACAACCCCGAGGTTATCCGGCGTCTCGGCGCGATCGGCATGAACACTCCGCTTGAGTTCGATATTTATGCCCATGCCAACTCAACCCACGCCGGCGGCACCAGAATGCTCAACGGCATTGGAGGCAGTGGCGACTTTGAACGCAACGCCTACATCTCCATGATGCATAGTCCCTCCTGCCGCCCGAGCAAGACGGATGAGTTCGGGATCTCCTGCGTTGTTCCCCACGTGCCGCACGTTGACCATACCGAGCACGATATCGATGTTCTGGTTACCGAGCAGGGGCTGGCGGACCTGCGTGGCATGTGCCCGGTAGATCGCGCTCGCTGCATCATCGACAAGTGTGCCCATCCGGCATACAAAGACTACCTCACCGACTGGCTTGACCGCGCCATCAAGGAGACTGGCGGGCACCATGAGCCAATCCTTATCAAAGAGCCGTATGACCTGCATATCAATCTGGCAGAAAACGGCACCATGCGCTTCTGGGAGAAGTAACTGCTCTTTAGGCAGCTTGACGTACAGAAAAGCCCCTTGAAATCAAGGGGCTTTTTTCGTGAAACTCCTGCCACAACCGGCGGCTCCATGTGAAAAACCTGCGTTAGGCGCTTGCCGGGCTTTTCGGAGTAAATTTCTGGAAAGTCGGACAGGCTTCTGAACTTAAGGTTTTTTACGGCTGCGCGGATGCGCCTTATCATATTCAGCCAGCATCCGCTCACTGCTGACATGGGTATATTTCTGTGTGGTGGACAAGGATACATGCCCGAGCAACTCCTGAATCGCGCGCAGGTCGGCACCGTTATCGAGCAGATGGGTGGCAAAACTATGCCGCAGACTGTGCGGAGTGGGGGCCGATGAGAGTCCGGCACGCAGGAGCAGATTCTTCATATGGCGCTGGATACTGCGCGGGCTGAGTCTGGTGCCGTAACGGTTCAGAAATACCGCGTTTTCACCACTTTTGCTTACACTCGCGCGCTGGCGTAGATAACGTTGCAATGCGTGTACCGCCTTGCCACCAACAGGGACTATGCGCTCTTTGTTCCCCTTGCCCAGCACCCTGACACAATTTCTGTCAAAATCAATATCGGCAAGATCGAGTCCGGTCAACTCACTGACTCGCAGACCACAGGAGTAGAGAAGTTCAAAGATGGCCAGATTGCGGCGTCCGTACGCGTCGGAAGCGCTGATGCTGTCGAGCAGGTGATATACCGCATCCACATCCAGCACCACCGGCAGGCGGGTCTCAACTCCGGGGCGGCGTACAGATTCAAAAGGGTTTGCCTGCAAGCCGTGGCGCTGCATGGCGTAGGCGCAAAAACCCTTAAGTGCGGAAATTTTCCGTGCGGTTGTGGCTTTTTTTACCCTGCGGTGTAAATCTGCAAGCCAGCGCCGCACCTGCACCCGGGTCACCCCGGCGAGCAACTCGGCAAGATCTGCCGTCTCATCTTCAGCGCTGCGCAAAAAAACATAAAACTCTACGATATCACGCATATAGGCGCTTCTGGTGCGGGGCGAAAGATTACGCTCCACTTCCAGATAGGCGCTAAACCCTTCAAGCCATGGATGCATCAGTCCACCTGCACAACCTCGGTAATTTCTGGTATTTTTTCCAGCAGTACCCGCTCAACTCCCATCTTGAGGGTTACCGTCGCCATGGGGCAGGAGCTGCACGCCCCGGTCAACTTAACCTTGGCTACGCCAGAATCGGTCACTTCGACCAACTCAATATTGCCACCGTCTGCCAGCATAATGGGACGCACCTCGTCCAATGCTGCTTCAACTCTCTGTGTTAGTGTCATATTAACCTCTCTCATAGCTGTAGCGCTACTCCAGCGCATCCATGGTAAATTGGGCAGCAATATCGGCAACACTCCTGCTACATAGCAGATCGGGTTTCCCCACTCCACGCCCCTGAATCAAAACTTTAAACGTATCCCCCATCCCACTATCGGGCACAATAAGGTTTTTAAGGGTCAGTCGCAGCGCCAGCGCCGCATCCGGACTGGAAGCCTGGGCCTGCAGACGCATAAGCTCCTCTACAAACCCCAACCCCATCAAGAAGCGGTATTGCTCCCCGAAGTACAGCGGGGCAAGTCCGGCACGGGTCCCAGCTTGTTCAAGCAGAGTAAAATCCACGTGCGCGGTTATATCCTGCTGCCCCACATGCTGATATGGATTATCGTTTGCCGCATGCTGCGCATAGCACATCAGGGTGCCGGCACGGCGAAACGGAGCATACAACTCCGCCGCCGGATAGCCGTAATCCACCGTGATGACAAAGCCACGCTCCAAGATCCCCGCCACCTGCTTCATCCACCGGGCCGCAGCCGGACAAAGTTCGGCACGGTTCCCTTCAACAGGCTCTACTCCAAGACTCTTGAAGTGTTGGCTTAGCGCAGCTGGGGCCGGGAACAATCTTTCCGCAAAAGCCCCATTATCCTCAACTACTCGTACTTCATACAATTTACCGACGTGCTTTTCCACCACATGGACGGGGAAGGCGTCAACAAGTTCATTAGAGATAAAACAACCCCGCACCGGCTCTAGCTGTTCCAGCGTCGTCCAGCGCACACACGTGTGTTCTGCGAGGATACGCGCCTGCCGGTTGCGATTGGCCGGGCTTATCTCAATAATACAATAATCCAGCGCTGCATACAGTTCTGGCTCACGCTGCTTCAATTCGTCCAGCACATCAAGGGCCAGATGTCCCTCTCCGGCACCCTGCTCTACAACAGTAAAGAGCGGCGTGGCCAGAATCTCAAACATCTGCGCCAACTGACGCGCCAGCAGAACCCCAAACACATGATGAACGCTGGATGAAGTATAGAAATCACCTTTTTTACCAATGCGTTCGCGCTGTTGCATGTAGTACCCATAGCGTGGATGATACAAACAATGCTGCATGAAATCCGCGAAACTGAGCCCTGCGTCTCCCTGCTGGCGGATCTGCTCCAGAATAAAGGTATGCAACTTATCTGTCGGCTGCTGTTGCTCCATTATATCGGCACCAACTCCCATTCGGCACTGCTGCTACACCGCGGCACGCTAAAGCCCCCGCTGCCACGGAACTGCTGCTACAAAACACCATAAATCGGTATATATTAGTAATTGTTTCCCACCACCGATCTGTGCCATGATGGCAACGCCTAAGCTGAGTACATGAGCTTGAGGCGTAACATAAGGACAGCATAAAATCAGACAACAAGCGTGAAACACGCCGCCATAGTAACACAGCGCGCACAGGAGAAAACAGTATGAATCGCCATCTTGCCCTGGAACTTGCCCGGGTTACTGAAGCAGCAGCTCTTGAATCCGGACGCTGGGTTGGCAAGGGAGATAAAACTGCCGCCGACGCTGCCGCCACCACGGCCATGCGCAATGTTTTAGGCACGATGGATATTTTCGGCACCGTTGTAATCGGTGAAGGGGAGATGGACGAGGCCCCCATGCTTTACATCGGAGAAAAGGTGGGCAACAACAAATACCAGGCAGTGGATATTGCGGTTGACCCTCTTGAGGGCACCAACCTGTGTGCCAAAGGGAGTAACGGGGCCATTACCACTATCGCTCTTGCTCCGGCAGGTGGGTTTCTCAATGCACCGGATATGTACATGGATAAGATAATTGTCGGCCCGGAGGGCAAAGGGATTATAGATATCGATGCGCCACCCGGAGAAAACCTGCGCCGCCTTGCGCAGGCGAAAAGATGCAATATCGAAGACTTGACCGTAGTTCTGCTCGACCGCCCCCGGCATCGTGATCTTATCGCCGAGATCCGCAAGGCAGGTGCATGCATTCACATGCTCGCAGATGGTGACGTCGCTCCGGCAGTCGCTACCGGCATCGCGGACAGCGGTGTAGATATAGTTCTGGGGGTCGGTGGCGCCCCGGAAGGCGTTCTTGCAGCCGCTGCAGTCAAGTGTGCCGGTGGTGACATGCAGGCACGCCTTGTTTTTACCACCGATTATGAACGTGAGCGTGCCCCCACCATGGGAATCACCGACCCGGACAAGATTTACACCCTTGAAGAGATGGCAGCGGGCGATGTATTCTTTGCAGCTACCGGAGTCACCTCAGGTGCGTTGCTGCGCGGGGTTCGCTATTCTTCCGGTGGAGCCCGTACCCACTCCATAGTGATGCGCTCCAGAAGTCGGACGGTGCGCTTCCTCGACTCGTTTCACTACTTTGACCACAAACCCTCACATTAAAAGACAGATTAAGGCTGTGGCGATAGCCACAAAATAAAGCTGGCAACGGGTAAAGACCAATATCCAGTTGCTAAAGTTACGATGTTTCATCTATTGCTAAGGCATCAGACGTTAGGGGGAAAGCATGGCTATTGTAACAATATCACGCGAAATGGGCAGTGGTGGTTCCATCATCGCTAATGCTCTGGCGGATAAGCTCGGGTATACACTGGTGGACGGAGAAACCATCCTCAAAGAGGCTTCCAAATATGGCCTGTCACAAGAGGCGATTGAAAAAGCGGACGAAAAACCACCTGCTTTTGTCGAAAGCCTGGATGCCAGAGCCGAGATCGACTTCTACCACATTCAGCAGATTATCCTGGAATATGCCCTGCGCGGGGATGTGATTATCTACGGCCGCGGGGGGCAGGATATCCTCGAAGGGGTGGAGAGCGTTCTGACCACCCGCATCATTGCCCCGTTCGAGCTGCGCATCGAACGCTGGGCCGAGCGCGAATGGCTTGATCCGGACCTGTCCCGCATCCTGGTGCACAAGAGTGACCAGCAACGCGAAGGCTTCATCAAGTACTACTTTGACCGCGACTGGAATGATCCATGCAATTACGATCTGGTTATCAACACAGCTAAACTTTCCGAAGATATGGCGGTTGACCTGATCATCCATGCCATTGAGGAAAAGCACCTGCAGGAGCAGCGCGAAAACTCCAAAGAGCGCCTGCGCGAACTGATTCTGCGCAAAAAGATCGAAATTGAGATTATCCGTTCTTCCGATATCGAAGGCTACCACTTGCAGATAGATATCAAGGAGGGCACTATTCTCCTGAACGGACACATTCACAGCAATGCCGAGCGCGATACTATTCACGAAATTATCAACGCCCAGCAGCCAAACTACAAAATAAAAGATGAGCTCAAGGTGTTTGCATACTATGTAAACCCCAAAGAGGTATAGGCGCAAGACCAGATGGGGACAGGGTAAGCCGGGCAACTAAATATGCCTCCAAATAAAAGGGCACCCGTACAGGGTGCCCTTTTATTTGGTCAATTCTCACAACCTGCAACGCAAGCAGGGTTTATTTTTCAGCACCTTCAGCCATAAGACGGGCGATGGATGCGGCAAACGCCACCGGATCACGCGGTTTCTCCCCCTCAAGCAACAGCGCCTGATCGTACAGCAGGCCAATATACTCTTTAAGTCGTGGACTTTCTTTATCTGCGGCAAACACCTGCTTCATTCTGGCGATCAAATCATGGCCGGGGTTCACCTCAAGGATGCTCTGCCCTTTGGGCACCTGTTGCCCCATAGCTTCGAACATCTTCGCCATTTTGGGGTCCAGGTCGTGCTCTCCGGCTACCAGACACACGGCGGAATTTTTCAGGCGTCCGGAAATACGCACATCGGCAACCTGCTCTTTCAGCTCTTCCTTCATCATCTCGAGCAGATCGCCAAATTCCTTCTGCTGCTCTTCTTTATCGGTTTCGCCAAGGTCGAGATCGCCCTTGATGGCGGACTGGAACGGCTTTTCTTTGTATGTTCCCAGACCAGAGATAATGATGTCGTCAAAATCATCCGTCATGATCAGCACCTCAATCCCTTTATCCTTGAACACTTCAAGGTAGGGTGAGGTTTCAGCGCTGGTACGGTCGCCACCGGTGATATAAAAGATCTCTTTCTGCTCTGCAGGCATCCGCTCTACATAGGCAGCCAGGGTTGTAGTTTCCCCCGGCTTGGTGTGAGTGGACTCAAACAAAAGCAGATCTGCGATGGTTTCGCGGCGCTCAAAGTCATGATGCACCCCCTCTTTGAGGACCCGGCCGAATTCAGCATAAAACGCGGCATACGCTTCCGGTTCATCGTTCTTCATCTGCGCCAGGGTATCAAGCACCTTCTTGGTGACATTTTTCTTGATGACACTTACCGCTTTGTTGTGCTGTAAAATCTCACGGCTCACATTCAGGGGCAGATCCGCAGACTCCACCACCCCTTTAACAAAACGCAGGTAGGTGGGGAGCAGTTCTTCACAGTGATCCATGATCTGTACCCGCCGCACATACAGAGCGGGACCGATTTTGTAATCCTGATAGAAGATATCGTATGGGCGCTTTTTAGGCAGATACAGCAGGGCGGAAAACTCGGTGGTACCTTCGGCGCGATAATGGATCACTTTGGCTGGATCAGAAAAATCGTGGGAGACGTGCTTGTAGAACTCGTTATATTCCTCCGCGCTGATCTCTTCCTTGCTCTTCAGCCAGATCGCCTTGCGGGAATTCAGGGTTTCCCGCACGGTTTCCGTGATGGTTTTTTCTTTATCTTCCGGATCCGGCTTGCTCCGGGTCACATCCATTACCACCGGATACTCGATAAAGTCTGAGTATTGCTTCACCACCCTGCGCAGTTCGTACTCCTCAAGGAACTGCTTTTCATCCTCTTTCAGGGTGAGAACAATATCGGTACCCTTGTCTTCTTTAGTAGTCTTATCGATGGTATAAGTGCCATCGGATTCAGACTCCCAGATCACAGCTGCATCTGCAGCGGCGCCGGCTTTGCGCGTGATCACGCTGACCTTATCTGCTACCATGAAGGAGGAATAGAACCCAACCCCGAACTGGCCGATGAGCTCGGGGTTGTTCTCCACTTCACGGCTTTCAAGGAGCTTGATAAATTCTTTGGTGCCGGAATGCGCGATGGTACCCAGAACCTCCGCCGCCTCATCTTCGGTCATCCCGATCCCATTGTCGCGTACGGTCAGGGTTCCGGCCTCTTTGTCGGCAATGAGTTCAATCTGCCACTCCTCGCCCCCTTCGGCCAGCGCCGCATTGGTCAGGGCTTCGTAACGCGCTTTGTCGATGGCGTCTGAAGCGTTGGAAATAAGCTCGCGCAAAAAGATCTCTTTATTCGAATACAATGAATGCACCATCAGGTCGAGGATCTTGTTAACCTCGGCCTTGAATGTGTGTTTAACAGCGCTCATGGGTAATACAACCTCCTGTTAGAAAATATATACAACAACGTCCAGCCCCGCTTCGTTGCGGCGCACATGGGTACATGGTGATGCCAGGAGCCTGTCGGTCACTTCTGGCTCTGGCGCGAAGATAATCACGCTTCATAGCCTTGTCAACCGCGCGGCGGAAAAACTTGGGTAAAGCGTTCCACCGCAGCTGCGACATCTTCCTGCTTCAGGTTGCCAAATGCCAGGCGCAGGTACCGGTGCAATCCTGGCCCAAAGGCTTCACCAGGCAGGGAGATCAAGTCGGCGTGTTCAGCCAAGTGGCGCGCTACCTGCCATCCATTCGCCTGTGGCCACGGGTGTCTGACCCACGCGAAAAAAGCGCCACTGGAACACAGCTCGAACCCGTGTTCGGCAGCCCTGAACAGCGCACAAAAGGTATCGTGGCGCAGGCGCATCGATTCGGCGTTGTATTCCACCCAGGCATCAAGATTCCTGCATCCCCAGGCGAGCGCCAGCTGGGTCAGGTGCGGCTGACATGCCACCATACTGTCCTGGATCTTCAGGGCCCGCTGAATCAGCTCTGCGCCGGCAACAAGGGCGCCGGCCCGGTATCCGGTCAAGGCAAAGGTTTTACCGAATGACGCCAGATGGATAAAATTCCTCCCCCAGTCAGATTTATTGAACAGATGGTGCGGGGCCTGTCCCGGGGGGAGAAATGCGTTGTACGTTTCATCCAGCACCAGCGCAATATTGTGGCGCCGAGCACAGGCATATAGCTGCTCAATCTCCGCTGAACTCTGCACCTTGCCGGTGGGATTGCCCGGTGTCACGATCACTATGGCGCGGGTGCGCGGGGTGATCCGCTCTTCGATTGCCGCCCAGGTGGAGACACCGGCGGACTCCTGACCAGCGTCGTGCGTGTCTGCAACATAAACCGGGGTAATTCCCAGCGCTGCAAGCGCCATGGGATGATCAAAATATGCCGGGGTCTGGAGAATCACTTCATCACCTGCTTCAGCGACGAGCAACATAGCGAGCCAGAATGCCTGACTTGCACCGATGCTCAGACAGATATTCTCCGCACCCAGGGCCGTCGCACCGGCATAGCGCCGCCTATACCAGGCCGCAACCTCGGCACGTACCTCCTCAAGGCCGTCATTCGAGGTATAGACCGCGACCTGCGGCTGCAAAACCACCTTCTGCATATACTGGCGCAAACCTCCAGCCGGAGGATAGTCCGGGATCGCCTGACACAAGTTAACCAGTGGACGTGCAGGGCTATAGGTGCGCCCCTTTATCCAGCTTTTAACTGCGGTGATCGGTGGCGCGCTAACCTGTTCAATCCGCGCGGAATACTGCATCGAGAAGACTCCTGCTTGTAGTTACGGAAGCGTACGAATACATTCAAGCACCAGGCGGGCGACAGACTCCAGATCGGCCACCTTGATATATTCGGCGGTGGAATGCACCTTGTTCATCCCCGTTGCCAGGTTGAGGGTAACAATGCCGTTGGCATTAAACACATTGGCATCGCTCCCCCCACCGGAACGTCCAACTTCGAGCTTCTGCCCCAGCCGCTGCGCCGCCTGGGTCAACTGGTACAGCAGCGGAGCATCCGCTGGCACCTGCATCAACGGGTAGTCCTCCAGAATCTCGCACTCCACCGTCGGGGTAAACGCAACATCGTCGGCAGCGCCTGTACCGGAATACGCATAGTGTTGCGCCGCCGCCTGCACAGCGGCGCACATATGTTCAGTCTGCCGCTGCAGCCCGATCTGCCGGAAACTGCGCGCCTCACCGAACATCTCCACCTTATCCGGCACAATATTGGTCGCCTGACCGCCGTGAATTATACCGATATTGGCCGTGGTGTCGGCATCAATGCGCCCTAACTGCATATGTTCAATGGCGCGGGCGGCGATACGTATCGCGCTGACACCATATTCCGGAGCGAGCCCGGCATGGGCGGCGCGTCCGCTGATACTGAACTTCAACTTATTCGCACATGGAGCACAGCGCGCCACCAGACCGACACCGGAGGTGTCCAACACCAGCCCCTGGCGCGCTCGAAGCCTAGAGAAATCAAGATGTTTAGCTCCGAGCAAGCCCACCTCCTCACACACGGTGAAAACAATCTCCAGCGCTGGGTGCGGAACTTTATCCTCGCGCAAAACCTGCACCACCTCCAGAATCTGTGCAATCCCGGACTTGTCGTCTGCTCCCAGAACCGTATCTCCGGCGCTGGTAAAGACCCCATCCGCCAACACCGGAGTGACTCCCATGGCCGGGGGAACCGTATCCATATGCGCCGAGAGGAGCAACGGTTCACCACTGTGCCTGAATGCAGGAATCCGCGCGATGATATTGCCACTTTCACTTCCGGTGGCCGCCGCGCTGGAGTCGACCTCAACCTCTGCGCCCAATTCCTCCAAGCGTTTATGCAGATATGCGGCGATATTCCCTTCCTGAAATGACAGACTGGCAATCGCGGCCAGTGCCTTAAATTCCTCACATAGTCTGGCTGTATTGATCATTTCTTCCTCCTGCTCTCCATTTTTTCCCTTACCTCCCCAGTAAAAACTCCGTCCGGGGCACTGCCAACTCCCATAGAAGCAGTAGACATCCTGAATCGCCCTCTGCTACTATCACAGTTTAAGTCCAATGTTGAGCACATATGTTGTTGAGAACATATGGTGAACGTACACGCTGAGAAGTTCACGCAGCCCGTGCTTCCAGAACACCCCGCGACGGTTAGTTCAACCAAACCATGGCAGAGTCGGACAAAAATCTGGTTCAGCTCCCCGTATCTTCAACAAAGGGAATTCAACATACATCATGAATCTGCGCCACACCAAAAAAAACAATCGCAAACAACCTCAGGGCCGGAACCTGTATGAACTCCCCTCGACCAAAAAGAGGAAAGTCGCGCGGCGGCGTCAAGTTCTTGTTCTGTTTATTCTCATGGCTGCAATCGCAGCGCTGCTCTACAATTTCACCCGGGATAAAACCCAGGATGAGGCTGGGCCCTACGCAGCAGCAGACCAGCACCTACTAGAACCAGCAGCATCTGAGGCTCCACCGAAACAAGTCGAACAAGTCACACCAGCCCTTGTAGAAACCCGGCGCGAAACCATCAGCTGTGCGGTGGAATCGGGCGAAACCATCACCGCTTTGCTGGGACATTATTTCACTCCTGCCGAGATCCTGATAATCGCCCGGAAAGCCAAGCCTATTTTCCCCCTGCATAAACTCTGTGCCGGGCATCAATACAGCATCGAACTGGAAAACGATGAATTCATCTCGTTTAAATACGATATCGACGCCAAAGACCAGCTGCTCATTGAAAAGAAAGATGGTGAAATCAACGTCGAGCGCAAACCGATCCTCTACGATATCGAGGTGGAAAGCATCGGGACGCAGATTGACTCAAGCCTGTTTGGCAGCATCGCCGCCATTGGTGAATCATCGGAACTGGCCCTGAATATCATGAATATCTTCGCCTGGGATGTCGACTTCATCCGCGATATTCGCAGCGGAGATTACTTCAGTGCCATCGTAGAAAAGCGCTACCGTAACGGCAACCTCGAAGGTTACGGCAACGTCCTTGCGGCCCATTTCAACAACCAGGGGAATGATTTTTTCGCCTTTTACTATGCCAACGGCGAGGCGACGGGCCACTACAACGAACACGGCGAAAGTCTGCGCAAAGCCTTTCTGAAGGCGCCGTTGTCATACACCCGCATCTCCTCGGGCTACACCAACCGCCGTTATCATCCGGTGCTGAACGAATGGCGCCCCCATCTCGCGGTGGACTACGCCGCCCCCACCGGAACTCCGGTAAAAGCTATCGCTGACGGGGCGGTGGTGCGTAAAAGCTATGACCCAAACAATGGCAACTTGATCCGGCTGCGCCATCCCAACTCCTATGAATCAACCTATATACATCTGAGCAAATTCGGACGTGGGATAAAGAAAGGCTCCAAGGTAAAGCAGGGGGATATTATCGGCTATGTGGGCAGCACCGGCCTGGCCACTGGCCCTCATCTGGACTTCAGGATCTTCAAAAACGGTACGCCGATCAACCCGTTGAAACTGAAGTCAACCCCGGCTGGGCCAGTGCCAGCGCACGCCAGGGGTGAATTTGACTCTCTGGTGGTACAACTGCGCCAGAAGCTTATCTTCGAAGCGGATACCAGTACAGAGGAGTCCGTTGCGAGCAGGACTGCAGCGCTGGAGAATAACGCGAACCAGAACAGCACGCTGTGAACTACCTGCTCCATCTGCTGCTGTCAGAACCGGAGGATGACTGCTACGTAGGCACCCTGCTGGGCGATTTTGTGAAGGGGACGCTGGAATCCCACGCCCGGAATTTCCGTCCCGCAGTGCTACGCGGCCTGAAACAGCATCGGCGCATGGACAGTTATGCCCAGCAAAATGCGGTCTTCAAGCGCAGCTGCCAGCGTCTGGACAAGAGTTACGGTCTTTACCGCAGCATCATGGTGGATCTTTTTTATGACCACTTTGCCGCGCGCCACTGGCAGCGTTTTCATCCACAGCCCCTGCCAGATTTTGCGCGCAACATATACACCCTTCTGCGCACTCGCACCGACCTGCCCCCAGCCTTTGTCCCCGTAGCCGCGCGCATGCGTCAACACAACCTGCTGGTTGCGTACACACACCCCCAAACCATAGAACGCGCCCTGAATCACATCAGCTCCCGCGCCAAAGCGCCGGACCCACTTCGTGGTGCAATTACCGAACTGCACCACAACTACGTCGAGCTGGAGCAGGACTGCATCTGTTTTATCCAAGCAGCCATGAGATGGACGGAACAGAACCCGCTATGGGAACAGAGTCCTCCTGGAATAGAACCTGAGACAAAATTCGCAGCGGAAGGTCGTGCTGGCAACCTAGACAAATGAAAAGCTGGAGAAGTTTTGTACCTTCCCTACCGAGGTAAACCCTTGCCGCACCCCACCCGACCGCTCCTACGAATTTTCGACAATGGCGCGCCCTTCGAGATAAAAGCGCTTTTCGTCTGCCTCCCCCATAGAGAAGGTTTTGCGCGGCAAGGCGCCATCCTGCACAATGGTGCGGAAAAAATCATGCTTGGAGATCGAAGGGAGATAGAAACCGGCACTAAGCGGACGCGAACCTATCTGGGTAACGCTTTTTGCGCCGTGAATATAGTCAATCCGCACAGCTGCATGCTGCTCCAGGTAGCTATCAAGAAATTCCTGCAGGGAACCTACCGCCAGGGTTTTATGTGGATTTCTGATCTTGAGCAGATAATAACTCCCACTTAAAACGCAGCCACAGCAGTGCTCACTTCCCCCCTCTGCAGCATTCATGGCGGTCAGGCATGCGTCTGCATCGGGCTGTGGTTCCAGTCCACACTCCATGCCGTCAGCACTGAAAAAATCCTCCAGCGCCTGGCGCAACTCGTCAATATCCACATTAAACAGCACCCGGTGGATAGCTTCAAACTCCAGGCCAGGGTCGTGGATATTCACCAGTTCCACCAGAGCATAACGCGCTGGATGCTCCATCACCACAGCGGGATTGGGTGCGTCCTGTTTAATCTCTTCCCACAGCGCTTTGGCCGTAGCAAAGGAGTGGTTACCGTCCCCCATAGCATAGAGCATGACATCGGCATGCCCCGGATACTTGTGCTGATACATCTGGGGGTCGGCCAGGGCTTCAAGGGCTTGCGCGACCTGCTGGTGCAATTCCGGGTCATCCACCAGATAGCCGTTGAGATGCCCTCCGGCACCGTATAAGTCAAAATTGTAAATCTGTTTGAGCTTTGCATCGAACAGCGGCTCAATAACGGTTTTATGCGGATCATCAATCAGAACCATGATATGAGGCAGTTCCAGTGGAGCATTGCGCCGCACCTTGATCCGCGGCGGCAGACGCTCCATGATGGTCCCCTCTGTGGCGCGTATCAGAGAATGTGCCCCTTTGTTGTAGTCGTAACACTCCAGATCCAGTGCCACCACCAATCCTTTACGCTGTGGCACTACCATCGTACTGCGCTCCACCAGAACAAAGGCCGGCCCATGCTCAATCAGGGTACCGTCCTGCATATAGGTGTGCATATTGGCATTAATCTGTTCAATCCTGTGCTCTACATCTGGATCATCCAGATAGACCTCGGGCAACGTCATCTTCAAGGTAGAAGGGGCACACCCGACAAACTCCGCCAGCTCGTTCCAATACTGCGGCGCGGAAGTATATTGATCGCAGGCAAGTACCGCCCACTTCTGCATATCGATGCTGGAGGCAGGGAGAAGGATACGGGGCACCTGCAGGGCAATCCGGGGGAAATTCATGGAGACTTATCCTTTACTGACCAATTAATATATGGAATTTACAAACTACTGAAGCTGCCGCGCGCCTTCCGGCGTGAAAACTTGCCCAGAATCCAGCCTAGCAGCAGAGTACCGCCCCCGGCGAGAAACCATCTGACACTCACATCACTGAGCATGGTCCGATTTTCCTCCTGCAGGGTACTTAACTGTGCCTGAGCCTCATCAAGCTCGAGGCGCAGGCGTTTACGCTCCTCATCCAGCACCAGGGCGTTGTCAGACAATTCGCGGATCCGGGCAAGCTCCTGTTCGCGCGCGGCGAGTTCCTGGCGTAGAGTCTCAAGTTCGCTTTGTAACGTTTCCTGCGCAGCCAGCGCCCCTTGCTGCTCTTCCGCCTGGCTGCGTAACTGCTCTACCTCAAGTTCCAAGTTATTTATTTTCTTCGACTTAGGTATGCGTGGAGAGATGTACTGCTTAAGCACATATCCCTGCGTGCCATCTGCAAGGCGCACATGGAGGTAGTTCCCCTCTTCCGCCAGCACTTCCATCGCCGTATCGGTACCCAGGGTTTTGATTATCTTGTATTCGTTGCCTTTACCCTCGCGCAGGGTGATCACCAGTTGGTCAGTGACATAGCGGGTATCCGCAGCCCAACCGCCAGAAGCGCCAAGGCAGATAACGCACAGAAACACGCTGGCTACAAATTTTTTCATCATAAGGTTCTCCTGTTTTCATGTGCGGCTTTCAACCTGAACGAATAAGTGACCCCGCTCAAAGGGGCCAGTCGGTTTCAAAACCGGCAGGATAGAAATTGTCTTTAGTGCGGTTAAAATACCCATACTGAAGGGATGGAAGCTGCGCTTTAATTTCATTAAACATATATGCCATCCCCACACAATCTTGCGCTGGCGGCAACGCCTGCAGATACAGGTGCGGATCGATAGCCAGATTGCGCAGCTGGAGCATATCCACCCCGTAGCGCTCAATAACGCGCAGAAGCTCATCCATCTCCGCACGCTGATCGGTAATACCTGGGAAGACCAGATAGTTGAACATGACAAACAACCCATGTTCTTTAGCGCGCCGCACCGACTCAAATACATCGGCCAGGCAATAGTCTCGGGGGCGGTAGTAGGCATTGTACACAGGCTCGCGCACCGAATTGAGGGAAACCCGGATTGAATCCAGCCCCGCCTGCGCCAAGGCTTCCACCTTGTCGGGCAAGGAGGCGTTGGAATTGAAATTGATGGTACCCTTGGGGGTGCGGCGCCGCATTTCACCCACAGCCGCACAGATCAGGTCCGCCTGCATGATAGGATCCCCCTCACACCCTTGCCCGAAGGAGACGATGGCATTTTGGGCTGTTTGCAGATGTGGAACCGCCGTCTGCACCAGCTCCTCCACCGTGGGGACAAAGTCTATGCGCTCCTGACTGGAAGGGCAACATTCGTTTTCCGCCGCCTGGTATGACAAACACCCCAAACATCTGGAGTTGCATGTCGGTGAGGTGGGCAGTGGCGCTTCCCAGCGCTGCAGAAATAGATTTTTAGCCGCAAAGCAGTGATAATCAAGGGCACAGCGGGATAACTGTGACAGCAGGCGATTGTCCGGATAACGTCCCAACAGTGCATCCACTCCAGGGGCCACCTCGCGGTCGTCAAAATAATCTGGCTCCCACTGCGTACTGCGATCCACCTTGAGCGCCGGAACGTAAAAACGCTCCTCTTCGGCACACCACGCCAGCGCCGTATAGGCCCACAGGGGCAGGGTCTGCCGTTTGGACGGGTACTCCACCGCCGGCAGATATGTGCGCATATACGCCGGGCTCATGAAAGCACACACGGCCTGCACCGGCTCCCCCCCCATGGAGCGGGGCAGAGTGCGGATCACCTGCGCCTTCCCAGTGCGTGGATCGATTCCCACCGGGTGCAGGTCAGGCAGGGTGAACAGGCGACTCCCTTCAGGCAGCGGGATCATCTCGGCTGCAGCTGGCACGCAGATATCGTTCCCGCTCATGGCGGCCATCCGATATTCCGGGTGTTCAAAAACTTCCCCATCCTGCGTCGCCACCACGCTAAAAAAGGTCATGCCCGCTTCCCTTCAATGTCATCCCCTCTTCACTTCCTTATCCTTAAAGACGCAGCAACCGCTGCAAATAAATTCTATATCTTTTTGCTGTCTGAATTAAATCCAACGCACAATGCTACAGCAACTACCCTCGGATAAACAAGGGCAATATGCGCAACCTTCCGGAAGCAAGGGGGAGCGCAAAGGGCGAACCATGGAGGGAACTATCCACACGCCGGCCCCTGCCTTTACCTGCCATCGACGTAAAGAGGATGCAAAATTGGCGCTTTTATTTTATCCTGCGCAGCATGAAAACAGTCCTGACCACCCTGCACAGCAAGTTTATCCACCCGAGCCTGGCCCTGCCCTGTCTTGCCGCCTATTGCCGCGCCATCTGCGCAGAGCTCCTGATCCGCGAATTTACCGTACATGAACCGCGCGAAAACATCCTGGCGGCATTGCTGGATGAACACGCCGACGTGATCGCTTTTTCCGTGTATATCTGGAACCGCTGCGAAACCCTGGCGCTGGTGGATGCCATCCATGTGGCGGCGCCCCAGATCCGCATTATCCTCGGCGGGCCGGAAATCAGCTACCCTGAGCCCAGCATATGGGAACGTCATCCCGGCATCAGCGCCATCATCCACGGCGAAGGGGAGCGCCCGCTGCGCGCGTTGCTGCACGCCTGGCAGAGGGCTGCCATCCCTACGCAACGCAGGGGTTTAAGTCTGCGCACCCCGGCCGGGATCATGGCGGATCCGCACCCCCTGTTACTCGAACACCTGGATGAGTTGCCGTCGCCGTATGCTCTCGGGCTGATGGATTGCACCAAGGGCTTTGTCTACTACGAGAGCAGCAGAGGCTGCCCCTACAGCTGCGCCTTCTGCATGAGCGCCCTCGATACCAACGTACGCAGTTTTTCCATGCCGCGGATCAAACAGGACCTGCTCCTGCTGATGGAGCAAAGGGTGCCGAAAATCAAGCTGGTGGATCGCACCTTCAACTACAACCCGCAGCGGGCGCGGACCCTGTTTGCCTTTATTCTCGAACATAACCACAGCAGTCACTTTCACTTTGAAATTGGTGCGCACCTCCTCGATGCCGCCACCCTGCAAATGCTCGAACAGGTGCCGGAGGGGATGTTTCAGTTCGAGATCGGGGTACAGTCAACCCTGGAGGACTCCCTTAAGGCGGTACAGCGCCACGCTCCGCTGCAGATCTTGCTGGCCAATGTGGAGCATCTGCTGCGCCGTACCCACATTCACATCCATCTGGATCTGATTGCCGGACTGCCGGGGGACGATACCACTCAAATTCTCCACGGCATTGATACCCTGATGCACCTGCGCCCGCATCATCTGCAGATCGAGCCCCTGAAACTTCTCCCCGGCGCGCCGTTACGCCGGGATGCCGCCATGCTGAAGTTGCACTACGACCCCAACCCACCCTATACGATACTGCGATCGGACCAGCTTGATTTTTTTGCCCTGGAACACCTGCGCGGAATAAGCCGGCTGCTGGATCTAACCTGGAACTGTGGCCGCGCGGCGAACTTCATTCTTGAACTGGGGCGGCAATGCCAAAGCGTAGCCAGCGCCTTGGCTGAGCTGGAAAGATACTGGAAAAAACACGACCTGCTGCGCTTTCCCCTCGGGCAACGGGAGATTTTCGAACATCTGGCCGCAGCAAGCCACAGCATGTTCAGCACCCAACCCCGGGTACTGGAGCTGTTGCAGCAGACCCTGGCGCGCGACCTGGCGCTGCGCGAACCGATAACGCCTGCTAAAGTCCCCGCTTTTTTTACCTTTCCACTCCAGGCCGAAGAAGAACACCAGGTAAAAGAACAGGTGAAGGGGAAACTGGAGCAGATCAAAGGGAAGGGGATCAAGCTGCAGTACTTCGCCGCCCGCTTCCCGGCGCTGGCCCAGCAGTGCAAGGGCGAAGGCAGCAGCGTTAAAGATATATATCTGTTTTTCTACCTGACCCAAAGCGGGGCACGGATGCAGGTAGAGGAACAGCAGCTATAGCTTCAGGTCGCGTAACCATCGGGATTATTCTTCTGCCAGCGCCATGCATCGCAACACATCTGCTCCAGGTTGAAATGGGCTTCCCAGCCCAGCAGGGTCCGCGCCAGGGTCGGATCGGCGTAGCACACAGCGATGTCCCCAGGGCGGCGTGCCACCATCTGGCAGGGGACTGCCCTGCCGCTGGCGGTTGCAAAGGTGCGGACCACCTCCAGCACTGAGTAGCCGCGCCCGGTTCCTAAATTAAGGGTGAGCACCTCCCCCTTGCGCGCGGCTGCGTCCAAACCGCGCTCTAACGCACACAGGTGGCCGCGGGCCAGATCCACTACGTGGACATAGTCGCGCACGCCGGTGCCATCGGGGGTGGGATAGTCATTCCCGAACACGTTGAGGTGCTCCCGCTTCCCCACGGCAACCTGGGCTACAAACGGCAACAGGTTGTTCGGTATGCCGCGCGGATCTTCCCCGATCAGGCCGGAAGGGTGTGCCCCCACCGGGTTGAAGTAACGCAACAGAACCAGGTTCCACGCCGGATCTGAGCCATGCAGATCGGCAAGAATCTGTTCAATCATCCACTTGGTACGTCCATACGGGTTGGTGGGGCCAAGGGGTGCATCTTCAGCCAGAGGGACGCTGGCAGGATCGCCATACACGGTAGCGGATGAACTGAACACCAGGTTTTTGCACCCGTGCGCATTCATCACCTCACACAGCACCAGGGTGGAATAGAGGTTGTTGGCGTAGTATTCCAGCGGCTGCGCCACCGACTCCCCGACCGCCTTATGCCCGGCAAAGTGGATCACCGCATCCACTGTGTGGGCGCTGAAGACCTGATCTAACTTGGGTTTATCCCGCACATCATAAGGGTAAAACACCACCTTGCGCCCACTGATCTCCTCCACCCGTTCCAGCGCCCGCGGCGATGAATTGACCAGATTATCGACACAGATCACCTCGTGCCCACCCTGGAGGAGTTCCACCATGGTGTGGGAGCCTATATAACCTGCCCCCCCGGTTACCAGAACATTCATTTCAGCTCCTCTAGAAGTCCGCTCTCTAATTCCACCACTGAATGTGAGCCCATGCTCATGTTTTGCGCCGCCCCTACCAACCGCACGCTATCTCCGAGGATGCTGCGCCGTAACACTACATTTGTCACCTCACTGTCGGTGTTGATGATGGAGTCGCTTATAATCGCGCGCTCCACTACCGAACCGTGGGCAATGGAGACATCCGGCCCGATTACACTATTGCTCACCTTAGCGCCCTTGCCGATGTATACAGGCTCGATAATTACCGAGTTGATACATTCACCGGCGCAGACATTGTGTCCGCGCAGCAGGTATCTGTTGGTCTCCAGCAAATTCTCCGGCTTGCCACAATCGAGCCAGGCGTCGAGGCGGGGTGCACGTAGTTTTTTGCCCGCTTGAATCATCCGCATGAACACCGCCGGCAGATAAAACTCCCCTTTTTCTTTTTCCCCCGCGTGGATGCTCTGCCGGAGGAATTGCATAAAATCCCACCCATCCTTCAGATAGTAGAGTCCCACCTGCGCCAGGCGGGAAACAGGGGTATCCGGCTTTTCCACCATATCGACGATAAAACCATCCCGCACTACGTTGACCCCGAAGTGCTGATAGTCTTCAACCTCATGCGAATACACCAGCCCGTCACAATCTGCGCACAGCTCTGTTATCTTACCCAGATCGGTGATAAAGATGGTGTCGTTGAAGACTATCAGCACGTCGTCGCCGGGCAAAATCTGCTCAGCAGCCAGGAATACCGCGTGGGCCGGGCCGAGCTTTTCGCGCTGCTGGATATAGGTGCAGGGCAGGGACGGAAAATTGTGCCGCATAAAGTCTTCGATCTGGGTACCATTATCGTCAACAATGAAGATATACTCTGCAACATCTATCGCTTCAAGGCGGGTAATGATATGCTCAAGCACAGTTTTACCCGCCACCCTTACAAGTGACTTCGCTTTTGCATGGGTATGCGGACGCAGGCGGGTACCCCGACCTGCTACGGGCAGAATGACTTTCATAAAAGAACCTCCTCAGGCTGAAAACTATATGGTTTTAATGCTGAAACATACCAGCTTAACGCTGCAAAACCAAATTATACGCGCGGCACCGCACCGGGGCAGCAGCTCACCTGCACCAACTCTTTCTGCTCCCCCTCCATCCAGCGCTACCGGATATTGCGGCTGATTACATACATGATACGGAATCACAGAAACCCAAATTCACGCCCCCTGTTCCTGTTCATACTCCTGTCGCTGCTGCTGCATGCACTGTTGCTCCTTCTCGCCCCTGAACAGCTGCCCCCAGAAGAGGAATCCCCGTCAGAGCCGACATATGTCGAAATTCAGCCCGTGCAAGAGGTACGCGAGACCATCCGGGTGCAGAAAACTGAAGAAAAAGAGGTCGACACCCATCGGTTGGGGGAAGCCGATCAGCAGGTTGCGCAAGAGCAGGCCCCGGAAGGCTATGATCTGGAGGACAGCGCACCGAGCGTGGCGCAGGTGGAAGCCCTGGAAGCAGAGATGCAGCCTGAGCCCTCCCCGCCGGAAACCGCGCAGCAGCCTGAACTGGAAGCCGCCATTGAACAGCCTGCGGACAAGGGCCCGAAGCCGGAGCCTCAGCCCGAACCCAGACCCCTGCCCGATCTGCAGCAGCTGCTGCAGTCAAGCACCCATGCGGCCGCCGATATTGCGCGTGAGACCAGGGTGAAGCACCGCCCCGATGTGGCCCGTGGCGAGGCGGTATGGCTCAACATGAAGGAAGACCTCCTGTTTTCTTTTTTCAGTCGTTTCAGAAAGGGGATATACGGGGTCTGGAACTACCCGCAGGAGTCCATTGAACGCAGAGAACAGGGGACCGCCCTGCTGGAGATCATTATCAATCGCGACGGCAGCGTGGAGGATGTAAACCTGCTGTCGGGCAGTGAATTTGAACGTCTGAATCGGGAGGCCATTGCCGCTGTGTTCAAGGCGGCGCCCTACGGTAAGCTGCCGGACAGCTACCCAAACGAGCAACTGCGCATCAAAGCGTATTTCCACTATCAGCTTGGGAGTCGCCCGCAGATCTTCGGACGTTAAAAAAGGGTGCCGGAAATCTCCGCCACCCTTTCAGGGTACAAAACTATATTAGCCCAGCCTCTGTCGCGCGCTCTGCACAGTATTTTCCAGCAGCATGGTGATGGTCATGGGACCAACCCCGCCGGGAACCGGGGTGATATAGCTGGCACGAGCCGCCGCGGCTTCAAACTCCACATCCCCGAGCAGCTTCCCATCCTCCTGGCGATTGATCCCGACATCGATCACCACCGCGCCAGCCTTGATCCACTCTCCCTTAATCATTTCGGTCCGCCCCACTGCGGCAATAACCACATCGGCACGGCGGACGTGCGTGGCTAAATCACGGGTACGCGAATGGCAGATGGTGACAGTTGCGTTCTCGGCCAGACACATCAGCGCCACCGGCTTCCCAACAATATTGGAGCGCCCGACAACCACAACTTCCTTGCCGCTGAGGTCGTACTGGATCGATTCAAGCATCTTCATCACCCCATAGGGGGTGCAGGATTTGAAGGTTGGATTACCCGTCACCAAGCGTCCAATGCTTACTGGATGAAAACCATCCACATCTTTTTCCGGGGCGATCGCGGTGATCACCGCATCTTCATTGATATGATCGGGCAACGGCAACTGCACCAGAATGCCATCTATACGCGAATCGTTGTTGAGCTTCTCCACCAGCGCCAGAAGTTCTGCCTGGGTAGTTTCGGCAGGCAGGCGATGTTCATCCGAAAAAATTCCGACCTTGGCACAGGCCTTCTCCTTCATGGTTACATACACGCGGCTCGCCGGATCATCCCCCACCAGCACCACCGCCAGCCCAGGCACAACACTCTTGCGTTTAAGTTCTGCTACACTCTTGGCCAACTGTTCGCGCATGCTGGCGGCCAAAGCTTTGCCATCGATAAGTGTTGCTGCCATCTACACCTCCATGAAGTTGTTTTGTATAGCTTGATTGTCCTCTGGCAGCCACCGGCTGCCACTACAGGGGGTTACGCTCAGCCAGCCTTGCTGCACTCACCCGCTTCAGCCTTGCTACAGGAAGAGGGCGCGGCACCACAGTAACCCTGCTCGTACCAGCCGCCCCCCTTGAGAGTAAAAGCGGTAGATGAGACCAGCTTCTTAACCTCACCCTCACATTCTTTGCACTGCTGCAGGGGAGCATCGGAAAATTTCTGGCGCACTTCGAAAACCAGACCGCATTTATTGCATTCATATTCATAGATAGGCATGGTTCAATCCCTTTTTTTAGTATAGATTTACTGACGGCAGGGTAACATACTTAAAAGCAGGGGGTAAGGTAGTCACGCCGCAGAATTTTGTCAAGAGAGCACAACCGCTCTACCGGCACCTGGAATAAAAGGGAAGACCACCAACCCACATACGCAATCCAGCACAGCGGCCCAGCGCATTCACGCATCATGAACCCTCATATAAAAGATGGTTTCCATGGGCAATGCCATGGTAGCATAGTAGAGTAATCTGGAAGCTCGGTGGTGAAGAGGTCAACACGGTTGCTCATTACCTTTAGCCAATTCAAGAGGATCACCTGCCCCTCAACGGAGTAAACAGTTCAGTGCCGGTTAAAAATTTTCTCCAACACTATGAAAATCTCTCCCTTCCAACCCTCCCGGTGGTGGCGACCCTGATTCTGGAAGAACTGGGTGAGGAAGAGGTAGACTTTCAGAGACTGGCTCGAATTATAACCGCAGATGCGGCGCTGACCGCACGTATCCTGAAAATAGCAAATTCCGCCCTCTTCAGCCCTGTGGACAATATAGACTGCATCCTTACGGCACTGACCCGTCTGGGGACAACACTGGTCACCAACATCGCCCTTTCTTTCGTTTTAGTGCATGCCTTTAACAAACGCGCCCTTAGATCGGCATTTGATTTTAATTATTTCTGGCGCCACGCCCTGACCTCCGCCGTTGCTGCCAAGCTGCTGCACAGCGAGCTCTATAACGATGATGATAGTAACATCTTCATAAGTGGACTCCTGCACAACATCGGCATTCTCATTGCCGGCAGCCAATATCCTGAATACTGTGACCTGTTCGGTAGTGAAGCATCCGTGGGTGAAAATCTCAGCGCCAAAGAACATGCTGTTTTCGGTTTCACCCATTCTCAACTTGGAGCTGAGGTTCTGCAGGCATGGAAAATCCCAGCAAGTATAACCATGCCGATTCTGTATCACCATGACCCCGAGGCGGCGCCGCCCCTATACCGCGATGCCGCCTTTATCCTTCAGGTGGCCGATAAAATTGCCGACATGTTTCACAGCAGACCTTCGGCAAATAAACTGGGGGTGTTTGAGCAAATGCTCCGCCAAGAAAATCTGGATCAGGCCAGGGCAGATCGCCTGATCCACGAAATATTCAGCCAAAGCTTGAAAGCATTGGCATTTTTTGAAATCCCCCCAGACAAGATCAAGAGTCCGGGGCAATTACTGCAGGAGGCAAATACGATCCTGTGCACCCTCCACATGGCGACTGATAAGGAGTTACGTGCCGTCAGGAATGAGCATGAAACCCTCATAGAGAGCTCCAAACTTCTTTACAGCGCCAATGCGGAGCTGAGCCGTCTGGCTTTTGAGGATGACCTCACCGGCTTGCACAACGTGCGCTACTTTCATGATTATTTTCAGCGTGAGATGCAGCGCTCGCTGCGTTATAAAAGCTGCTTCTCCATTATCCTCCTGGATCTGGATGATTTTAAGCAGGTCAATGATACCTACGGGCATCAGGCTGGTGATCGGGTGCTGCAGTATATAGCAGATATTATCGGCGACTCTCTGCGTCAGGTGGACATGACGGCGCGCTACGGCGGGGAGGAGTTTGCCATATTCCTGCCGGAGACCGGCCAAGCTGAAGCAATGCTCATTGCCGAACGTCTGCGGCGCCGAATTGAAGAACACAAAACCCCCTGGAAAAAACACAGCATCAGCGTCACTGCCAGCATCGGCGTAACCTATTTTGATCCGGAGCAGGAAAAAACCTGCAAGGATGAGATAATCGCGCGCGCAGACATTGCTATGTACTTGGCTAAACAGGAGGGCAAAAATCGGGTCAAACTGGCCGAAGAACACACCCGGGCGGTTTGAGTTTTGTTTTTCCTTGTTGCCGTATCGCTGATCTGGGCTTTTTCGTTCGGTCTCATCAAGGGCCACCTGACCACCATCGACCCCAGCCTGGTCGCTGCGCTGCGTCTGGCTCTTGCCGCACTGGTGTTTCTCCCCTTTACCCGCCTCAAACCCTGCCCCATCCCCACACGCTTCCTCTTGTTTGGAATCGGCGCGCTACAATATGGGGTCATGTATACCTGCTATACTGCATCTTTTGCCTATCTGCACGCATATCAGGTGGCCCTGTTCACTATTTTCACCCCGATATTTGTCACCATTTTCAATGACCTGTTCTCTGTGCGTTTCCACCGCCGTTTTTTTACCATGGCGCTCCTGGCTGTAGCCGGAACCGGGATAGTGCTGTACCGGGATTTCAGTACCGCCGAGTTTCATACCGGTTTTTTACTCCTGCAGGGCGCCAATGCCTGTTTTGCCTTTGGGCAGGTTGCGTACTGTAAAGTGATGCGCAGGCGCAGTCTGAGCGACAGCAGTATATTTTCCCTTCTGTATCTGGGAGGTTTTGCCGCCACACTCCCCATGCTGTCATGGCCCGGCCTCTGGGAGGAGTTGGCCCGCATAAATGCGCACCAATGGCTTACCCTGTTGTACTTAGGTGTTCTGGCTTCAGGGCTGGGCTTCTTCATGTGGAATTACGCCGCCCGCACAGTCAATGCCGGCGTACTCGCGGTGAGTAATAATCTCAAGATCCCCCTGGCCATCGCGTGCTCCGCTGTGTTTTTTGGCGAACAGATCAATCTCTTTCAACTGGTAGCCGGTTCGGCTATTATCCTCGCAGCTCTGATCCTGAATCCAGGCTCAAGGCGCACCTCCTGAAGGGGGTGTGCCCTTTGGGCCTCCATCCTCTCACCAAACTTAATCCCTGCATAAATGCGCGGCTTCATGTTAAACTTCCGCGCGACAACAAGGTGAATCTTTGGCTTATTATACCCTTTGGGCCTGAGCAGCAGGCGCGGCGCAGAAACAGGACGTGAACATAAGGAATCTATCTGATGGCCAATATCGACCCCCGTCCGGGGCAATCCATACTCATAACCGGAGCTTGCCTGATCATCATCCTGGCAGGACTCAAAAATGCGCAGCAGCTTGTTGTCCCCTTTCTCCTGGCTACATTTATCGCCATCTTATGCCTGCCGGCGTTGAAATGGCTGGGGAAAAAACAGGTGCCCGGAGTTATAGCGGTACTTCTCGTCATCACTATGGCGCTGTTCTTCGGTCTGGTGCTGGCACTGTTTATCGGCAACTCGGTCCATGACTTCACCCTCACCCTGCCCTCCTATCAAGAGCAAATTCAGGCAGAGACCAAGGCCCTGTTTACCTGGCTGAATAACTATGGAATCGCCATCTCGTCTCAAGTAGTGCTTGATTATTTCGATCCGAGCGCAGCCATGAAAATCGCCGCCAACACTCTGAGCAGCCTTGGCTCTGCCCTGACCAATGGCTTTCTCATTCTGCTCACGGTGGTATTTATTCTCCTTGAAATAAGCACAATGCCCGACAAGCTCAAACGAGCGTTGCCGCAAGCCCACGCTTCGCTGGAAAACTTCACCCGTATAACCTTCAGCGTTCAACGCTATCTGGCCATGAAAACAATTCTGAGTGCCGCTACCGGAATTATAATTACCCTCGGCATGTTGCTTCTCGACGTAGATTATGCGATTTTATGGGGTTTGCTGGCTTTTCTGCTCAATTATATCCCCAACATCGGCTCTATTATTGCCGCAGTACCAGCTATCATGCTTGCCCTGCTACAACACGGCATCTTCACTGCCTTGAGTGTTGGCGGGGTGTATATTGCCGTCAATTTAGTGATCGGCAATGTAGTGGAACCCCGTTTTATGGGGAACCGCCTCGGGCTCTCCCCGCTGGTGGTATTTGTATCGTTGGTATTCTGGGGCTGGATTCTGGGCCCTGTAGGGATGCTGCTTTCCGTTCCGCTGACCATGATTCTCAAGATAGCCCTTGAGGCCACCCGGGAGTGGCGCTGGCTGGCAGTATTACTCAGCTGAAGGGCTTAAAGCTGCACGACACCACAGGTCGGAAAACCAAGAGGTCTATCCATGCCAAACAAACAAAACCTCAAGCGGGAAAACTATCTGGGCCTTTTTCTCCTCCTTGCGACTTTGATGGCTTTTGCCGTTATCGTAAAAAGCTGTAATATCGCTGGCTATCAGGCGGAACAGGCAGCGCAGCGTTCAGGATTGCTTGAAATTGACCAGCGTCGCTGAAATACAGATATTTGTTTCCACGCGCTCGCAGTTAAGTTCCGCCGATGAAGAACTGGCGCGCGCCCTGGCGGCAAAGGGCTACGCTGATCTATACACCCTGCGCCAGCGCCTGCAGGGGACATTCCCGGCCCAACTTGCACATGGCAGCGGCGCCGCAATGGAGCCGCTGCTTGAGGTGCTGCGTCAGTATGGTCATCCTCACCGGGTTGTACCACGCTACGCAGCGCCACTTCCCCCAGAACCCATCGAAGATTTACACATACTGGCAAACCGGGTGGAACTGCGCAGTCGGACGCAAACTATCCACTGTCATCCGAAAGCACCTCTGCTTGCTGTAGTTGCCGACATTTCCGGGCGCCTCAAGGAGCGCCAGCTTAAACGTTTCCTCGTGCGCCACACCTATGGGGTGTCCGCTACCGCCCCGACGGATGCTGCCCACGCTAAAACGCTGGAGCAGGAAATTTTTCACCTCTCCCCTGTTCTCGACCTCTATCGCCTCAATAAGGCCGGGAGCATCGAGGCGGGCATTCGCATCATGCCGGGCAAATTCGATCATCGCCGCCTCGGCACCGCCGCCGGACTGAGCCGGCAGGGAAACCTGGAAACCCTCTGGCACAAAATCAGAGAAGCAACCCCGGACATCAAGGTGCATTACAGCTTTGGCCTCGCATTTTTGCCCAGCTGCTCCCCCGAAACTGTTGCAGACAACGACGCATACTCCACGCCCGACAACTTCCACGCGCTGACCCATTATGCGTGGCTGATGGCGGAACTCGAGCGCGACCCTGCAGGCGCGGGGCAGGCAGATCCACCTGCAAACGACACTGCCAATAAACCCTTCAGCATCTTTGGCGCGCCCTCCCTGCTACCCGGCGCGCAAGCGCAAAACACGTCCTCCCCTGCTTCGAATCAGAACAGCGCGGATGGGCTCAACATGACCAATGCCCACTCCCTGCCACCGCCCCCTGCTCCTGCCGTGGTCTCCGGCCTCAGACTGTACCGCACCAGCTGGCGCATGCTCCTGGGCACAGGCATAGCAGCGGTGTTCGGCCTGGGGCAGGCACTCATCCTGACCGGGACAAACACCCTGGAGTACCTGTTTAGCAGCGGTATTGCTCAAGGATCGCTGGGCTTACTCTCGTGCGGCGTAGCGCTCAAATATGTGTTACTGAAACGGCACATAGAGAATATCCCCACCAGCAAAATCCGCTCACTGGCACTGGGAATGGTTGAAATCCACGGCCGGGCCGAGCGTCTGCACGCCCTGGTCTCTCCAGTTTCGGGCCTGCCATGCGTCTACTATCGAATCAAAAAATATAAACGCAGGAGTATGCGCGGGCGCTCAATTCGCCATATGCTGGCGGGAAGTGGCGACAGCCAGTGGACGTTGGTGAGCATTACCTCCAGCAGCACCGTCCCATTCATGGTTCACGATGACAGCGGTGCAGTTCAGGTTGATCCGGCCCGCGCTGAGATCAGGATCAGAACCACCCACGCCGGCACTGGCGCCAGGGCGCGCCTGCCGTTCAGCGGCAATGAAAGTAAAAACGCGAATGAGCGCTGGGAAGAAGAGCTGATCACCGCCGGGAGCCCCATATATATTCTGGGATTTGCCCGCACCGAGCTTAAAACCCCGACGCAGACCGAGAAACTGCGCCAGGCCCTGAAGGACCTTAAACATGATCAGGAGAAATTAAAGCAGTATGATCGCAACGGCGACGGCCATATTGATAACAGCGAGTGGGACCTGGCGCGCCGCGCGACTGAAAACCAGGTACTCATACGCCAGCTGAGCCGCGATGAGCAGAGCAACACGCGGGTCTGCATTGGCCGTCCGCCGCCAGGCAATTATCCGTTTTTGATCGCGGAAACAGAATCAGAGCTGCATCTGACCCGTAAATTAAGGTACTATAGCGGCCTGTTTTTAGTGGCAGGGCTTGCCCTGCTCAGCTGGGGACTCTATATGGCATGCTAAAAACAGGTGCGGCCATACTTACTGCAGTACGTGCTGCCATACAGCATCTAATCTTAAGGAGATAACGCTATGCCCGGTCTTATTGTTTCAGGGGTAATCCTGCTTGCGGGAGTTGCTCTGGCAACCTATGTAATCATCATCTACAATACCCTTGTGAGCATGCGCAATAACACCGACAAGGCTTGGAGCAATATCGACGTCCTGCTTAAACAGCGCTACGATGAGCTGCCAAAACTACTCGAAGTATGCAAAGGGTACATGCAGCACGAGCGTGAAACCCTTGAGGCGGTAACCAAGGCAAGGTCAATGGTCGCTGCCGCTGACTCGCAGAACTCACAGCTGGAGGCGCAGAACTTTTTAACCGATACCCTGAAGTCCCTGTTTGCCGTCACCGAGAATTATCCCGATTTGAAGGCAGATGAAGCATTCCGCCGCCTGGGCTCACGCATCTCCGAACTTGAGGAACAAATAGCCGACCGGCGCGAACTGTTCAACGAATATATAAATATCTACAACATCCGCATTGCACAGTTTCCTGACTTGCTGGTGGCTACAAGATTCAGCTTCAGCCCCAGAACCCTGTGGAAAATAAACCCGGAACACCGCCACGACGTAAAGATTGCATTTGATTCTTAAAAACCGCCCCAAACCAACGGCCCAAACCAACTGATTTCGGGCTTTTTCCAAAGTGCCGCCCGCTATCGAGATTAACTGACCACCACTCATAGACGGCACTGAAGAGGAGCACCATGCCAAAACCTGATATGCACCTGTGGCACAACGTAGCGCTGTTATTCCTGAGCAAATTCGTCACTACTACGTCCCAGACGTTCGTTAAAAAAGAATTGATCAACCCCAAAAACATCGGCCTGGCCGGAAAGTTCGTCGCCATGCTCGGCAATGAAGCGGATGATACCAAAGTAAAGCAATGCTTGAACAAGGCGATAAAAGAGCTGGAGCGCGAAGGTGTGCTGCAGCGCACCGCCGCCGGAACAATGCACCTCAGTCCGGAGGGGTTTGCGCGAATGAACGCCGAGCGCAGCCGCGCAATGGCCCAAATTGCCGCAAACTTTCCCGGAGCAGTGCCGCAGGAGCAAACCGCTGTAGATGCCGACAAGAATCACAAACTCAATTAAACCAAGCCGGCCCCGGCAACGCAAATCTGCCCCACGCCCATATGTGCTAAAGCAGGCGCAGCCGAAGAATCCTCGCAAGGTTGGCCAGGGCAAGGGTCTCCTCTAAGGACAAGTGGTTTTAACATATATGCGCACGTGCAGCCGATAGGAAGGAATGGAGTATATTGTCCCGGTGCAGCCGGCTACGTTCAGCGTAAATCCGGTAACGCCCACTCAGAAAAGTGCCGATGCCGTTCAGCACAATCTGCAGCCATACCAGGTAGTGCAGGCTACTATCGCCGCCAAAGGTGATGGCCGAGTCTTGCTCGAAATGCGGGGGCAGCAGCTATGGGCACAAACCAGCGCAGAGGTTAAAACCGGACAACAGCTTAATTTACAGGTAGTGAGCACGGAACCGCGCCTGCAGCTGCAGATGGTGCCCGAGGGGGTGGAAAAGTGCCTGCTGCGCCTGCTGCATCTATTTGGACACCAACCCCAGCTCGGCACAAAGCTGCAGCAGCTGAGTCAGGCTCTCGACACCAAAGCAACCCAGCCACAGCTCCAGCAACTGGCGCACCAATTCCTCGGCCAGCGCCCTCCCCCCTCCGGGACGGAACTGGCGCTGCTGGCACAAGTTCTGGGGCTGGATTTTGAAAAACGCCTCCTTAAGGGGGAAGTAGATACAGCACGCAACAGCCTCAAGGGAATTCTGCTGCAGCTGCAAAACCAGGACGCTGTTTCAGCGCAGGTGCGGGAAAACAGTACAAACCTGCTGCAGCAACTGGAACTTTTCCAACTGTGCCGTGCCCGTCTGGCTGAAGCTGGCATCCTATTTCTTCCACTCCCCTTTAATTTTCTCCAGCAAGGCTACGCCTTAATCGAAGAGCATGTCCATGAGCAACAGGGCTCCGCGGAAGAATCTGAACGGAAAAGTTTCAGTGTCGCCCTCAACCTGGCGCTGGAACATCTGGGAGCGATAAACATAAATATGCTTTTTGAGCAGGGGAACCTCTTTGTACGTATCAGTTGTGCTGAACCTGAAACCATCACCTTAGTAGAGCACGCGCGCCCGGAACTGAATATGCGCTTAGAACCTTTTGGGCTACAACGCCTCAACATTGATGGCGGGGCAAAAGACCCGGTAATTGCCCTACTGGAACGGCTGAGTCCAGGCAAATCAATGCTGAACACCCAAGCATGACAGGAGCCTGTAAATGACAGATTCCAAACTAAAAAAAGCTACCGCAATAAAATATGATGGAGAAGATTCTGCGCCGATCGTCGTGGCCAGGGGCCAGGGGGAAATAGCAGAACGCATTGTAGAACTGGCGCAGGAAGCAGGAGTGCACATCCGCAGCGATCCAGTCCTTACGGAATTACTCGCCAAGGTGCCTGTAGGACAAGAAATACCGGAGGAACTCTATCAGGCAGTGGCTGAAGTACTGGCATATGTATACCGCCTCAATGGAGAGAACAAGGAAGGAACAGGCTCAAAGCAAGCCAAAGGGAAAAGCGCTTAATATAAAAAAAGGCCGGAGGAGTTAACCCCGGCCACTATCGTTACAAAATATAAAAATCGGCAGCATAGCCGATTGGCACTGAAGTTAGTTAGCCCAGATAAAGATTGTTGTTGCGTGCTCGATTGGTAATTATGGTGGAGTCAAGCATCTCACCACAGCAACTGCATTTCCACCCCAGATATGAACGCACATAGTCAAAATACCTTTCCGTGTACATTCGTCCTTTGCACTTTGGACATTTCATTGTTGTACCCTCCCAGAGTTATTGAGTTCTCGGATATTGGAACAAACAAAACATGCCGGTAACGGCCCTAATGAGCTGCACGGGGGGCGGCACTGTCCTGCCCCTCATGCTTTGCCCTTTAGCGCTGCAATATTTCGCTCTTTCATTAGCGCCGCGCTGTTTCCATCTATTTAAGTGCAAAAAGGGCGCCAACTTAATGAGCGACAGCCGCATGCAGGGAGAAAACGGTTAATGTAGGGGAAGTAAAAGCAAAAAAAGGGGAAATGGAGGGAGTTGGAGGAGAGACTGCTTAATTAACCGGCAGTTGGTGGGGTATAAACCAAGGGCGCAGAGAGGTAATCGTTTTCGGCCCTACGCCAGCGACCTGCTGTAAGCGCAATATCGAGCCAAAGTCGCCATTTTTTTGACGCCAAGAAACTATCCTGCGCGCCAAAACTGGCCCTATTCCAGCAATATCCTCCCAATCAGCTGCATTCATTCGATCTGGGTGCAACAGAATGCCGAGGGTCATCCGCATACCGGCGCGCATCCAGGTAACTTTTATAGGTGTATTTCCAGTAGAATCTTCTGCAACTCTAATGTGTTGCCCTGAAACATAGGCCACTAAGTTCAAGTTTTCTCTCATACTTGAATCTCCGCCTAACCAGACTGTCATTTTTTCGACAGCCCCAGGAACACTTACGTCAAATGTTTGACGCTCACCACTACTGCGTACTGCCTCCACCCACACATGCTGCGGGGAAGTAGCAACAAAAACAGCCGGGCCTTCCCCTTCAGGGAAAAGACTCCGGCTGTGCAGTAATAGTAAAAGCAGGATGAGCGCGTGAAACACCGCGCAGATGTGTCGAGGGCGAATGCCCTTATTCTGAATCTTTGGCGAGCTTGTACTGAAATGCATCGATCAAAGCGAGATAGGAGGCATCGATGATATTATCGCTCACCCCCACCGTTCCCCAACGCGTTTGTGTATCCCCGGACTCGATCAAAACCCGGGTCACGGAAGCGGTCCCCTTGCCTGCGGGGAGCACCCGCACCTTGTAGTCAAATAAACGCATCTCCTTGAGCTTGGGATAAAAAGACTCCAGCGCCTTGCGTAATGCGTTATCCAACGCATTGACCGGGCCATTACCCTCAGCCGCAGTATGTTCTATCCGCCCGCTGACCTTGACCTTTACCGTCGCCTCGGACAGAGGTTTATCGCCCTCTTTAAGGCGGGTATCGATGACGCGAAAACCAATTACAGAAAAGAAATGGCTTACATTGCCCAGGGCTTTACGCATGAGGAGCTCAAATGATGCCTCAGCACCCTCAAACTGATACCCCTTGTTCTCCATCTCTTTTATCTCTTCGAGGATCTCAAGGGTGACTGGATCTTTGCTGTCCAGGTTGATGTCAAACTGTTGCGCCTTGGCCAGAATGTTCGCACGGCCGGAAAGGTCGGAGACCAGCACTCTGGTGGTATTGCCCACCAGTTCCGGGCGGATATGCTCATAGGTTTCCGGGTGGCGCTGAATGGCAGAAACATGGACGCCCCCCTTATGGGCAAAAGCAGCATTGCCCACATAGGGCTGATGCTTATTCGGCACCAGATTGGCCAGTTCATAGATCTGCCGTGAAATGACCCGCAAACTGCGCAGCTGTTCCGGGGTGAGGCACTCTCTGTTCATTTTAAGTTGCAGCGCGGGAATGATGGAGCACAGATTAGCGTTGCCACAGCGCTCACCGAAGCCATTAATAGTACCCTGGACGTGTATCACACCTTTCTCAACCGCCATAAGCGAATTGGCGACAGCGCACTCGCTGTCGTTGTGAGCATGGATGCCAAGCGGTGTTTTAATATGCCGTGTTACAGCCTCAACGATCTCGCCAACTTCATGGGGCAGTGTCCCCCCGTTGGTTTCGCACAGGACGATACAGTCCGCCCCTGCCTGCTGCGCGGCTTCCAGAGTTTTCAGGGCATACTCGGGATTTGCCTTGTAACCGTCGAAAAAATGTTCGGCATCATAGATAACTTCGGGCACATGCTGCTTCAGGTACGCCAGAGAATCGTAAATTATTTCCAGGTTTTCTTCCAGCGATATCCTGAGCGCTTCTCTGACATGAAAATCCCAAGTTTTACCGAAGATGGTGACCACATCCGTCTCTGCCTGAACAAGAGTCTGGATATTGTTATCGTCCTCAGGGGTAGATTTAGCCCGGCGCGTCGAACCGAATGCGGCAATCTTGGCGCGCTTCAGCTTCACCTTTTTTATCTCCTGAAAAAAGGAGATATCCTTGGGGTTGGATCCCGGCCATCCCCCTTCGATATAGTGAACTCCAAGTTCGTCGAGCTGTTGCGCTATGCGTACCTTGTCATGCACCAGAAAGGAAATATCCTCGGCCTGGGTTCCGTCGCGCAGGGTTGTGTCGTACAGCATGACACGCTTCATAACTATGGGCTCCATTCTCTATTCGTTACGCTATAACCTGCTGCGCAAATCTAATCTTTTTTACTGCCAAGCCCAAAGGCGTCGTGCAGCACCCGCACCGCCAGTTCGGCATACTTATCGTCAATAACGCAGGAGACCTTAATTTCACTGGTGGAGATCATCTGGATATTGATCCCTTCCGCCGACAGGGCACCGAACATCTTAGAGGCGACGCCGGAGTGTGAACGCATCCCTACCCCGACAATAGAAACCTTGGCCACCTTTTCATCGGAGGTGACACCACCGGCTCCCATTTTCTGGGCGGTTTCCTCGACAATCTTCAGAGCTTTCTTGAAATCAGTACGGGGCACAGTAAAGGTGATGTCGGTAAGGCCTTTGGTCGATACGTTCTGGATTATCACATCTACAATGATATTGGCATCTGAGAGCGGAGTAAAAATGCTCGCAGCTATGCCGGGCTTGTCCGGTATCTGCAGAACTGAAATTTTTGCCTCGTCTTTGCTGTAGGTAACACCTGAAACCAGTACGGTCTCCATCTCTGAATCCTCCTTTAACACCAGCGTGCCGGGATTATCGTTAAAACTTGAACGCACGTGAAGTACGACGCCGTATTTTTTCGCGAACTCAACTGAGCGGATCTGCAGAATTTTTGCCCCGAGTGACGCCATTTCCAGCATCTCATCGTAGGTTATTTTCTCGATTTTACTGGCATCTTCTGCAATGCGCGGATCGGTAGTATACACCCCATCCACATCGGTATATATCTCACACACATCCGCCTTCAAAGCCGCCGCCACCGCCACCGCCGAAGTGTCGGAGCCACCGCGACCCATGGTCGTAATATTGCCTTCGGCATCTATCCCCTGGAAGCCCGCAACGACAACAATGCTGCCACCGGTAAGGTCCTGGCGGATATTGTCCTGCCCGATCTCCTTGATGCGCGCCTTCGAGGAAGCACTGTCCGTTATTATGGGAATCTGGTGCCCAAGATAACTCTTGGCTTTATACCCCATGGATTGCAGACACATCGCCAATAATGCGATGGTCACCTGTTCGCCAGTGGAAACCAGCACATCGTATTCACGCTCACTGGGGAATTCGCACATCTCGTTGGCCAGCGCAACCAGTTTGTTGGTCTCTCCAGACATTGCGGAAACGATCACCACGACATCGTTGCCATCATCGTGGGTTCGCGCCACACGCTTTGCAACATTTCTGATTTTATCAATTGTTCCTACGGAAGTTCCGCCGTACTTCTGAACTACAAGAGCCATTGTCCTCTGTCCTCCCCGGAAGTATCTCCTTGCGCATAGCGCAGACGGAAACACTCCCGCAATAACCTACGTGGCCATTTGTCAGCTTCTGCATATATCATGTCTGAGCACATCTAGTACTGCTGTGCTCAGACCTCAAACAAAAAATGCAGTTTGAAACTTGTAACAATATTTTGCTCCGCGGTCAAAGTCTTTTCACCCCGCACGCAAGCGTACACCACCGGATATGCACGTTATTTTCTACCACATATGCCATACACCTCATGCCGCCCACCTGCGTGAAAATTCGCGCCACAAATCTGGCTGTCCCGCGCCAAAATCACCCAGGGCAACGCAGCGGATATGGCGCGCACATTCACTTTCCCAACTCAGAGTGATGTGCAAGGCGTTATGATGTAACAACTCAGGGCAGCGCTCCGCCCACTCAACCAGGGCGATATCGCTGCCGTGCAAATATTCGTCAAACCCCAGTTCATGCAGTTCATCAGAGTCGTGCAGGCGATAGAGGTCGAAGTGGTATAGCATGGAATGGCGCTGGCCGGAACATACCTGATATTCATGCATCAGGGTATAGGTCGGGCTTGTGATCGCGGTCTCGGTACTTACACCGGCACCCCGCGCGATGGCGCCACTGAGGCAGGTTTTCCCCGCGCCCAACTCTCCGCCCAAGAGCACCAACGCTCCCGGCTCCAGCAGACTTCCGAGGTCATGCCCGAAGCGCTTGGTGTGCTCGGTGCTGACACTGGTAAATTCGCACAGAATCAAGCATCTACTCCGGCGCTGGGTTTCCCACTCATGCTGCGGACAATATCGAGCCGCCCAACAACACCGACCAACTTGCCTGCCTCCAGGACTGGAATAAGATGCACCTTATGTTTAACCATCAGCTCTGCCACCTCGGATGCGTGGGTATCGGGAGTACAGGTAATAACCTTGCGGGTGCAGACTTCGCCCACGGTGCGCGCACATATTTTCTTTACCTGATCCGTGAAGTTTTTTTCGCTTTCAAGATATAAAACCCAGTCAAATATGGAAACTACCGTGGGTATATGCAAAGGGCGATCACTCTCAACCAGGTCGGTCGAAGAGATGATCCCAAACAGGGTATTATCCGGGTTAACCACCGGCATCACACTGACTCCTGTTTTCTCCAGCAGGGCACCAAAATCCTGTATAGACGTTTGCGGCTCTACGCTGATCACATCAGCGTTCATTATATCGCGGGCATATGGCATAGGGATCTTCTCCTTGAAAAATATATTAACTTACTTTAAATGGAGCATAACGACGCGGCATGGCTGGACAGGGTGGCGTAGCGCCCCGGTTCACGCGCCGCAGGATAATGAAACAAGGTGTTGCCGGGCCTGACCCAGCATTTTTGCAACGTCGGTGGCGGTGTATCCAGCTGAGCCATACTGCGCCGCGCACAAGTCTGCGGCGCTGCCATGTAGATATACCCCAAGAGTGGCAGCGTCGAGGGGTGTAAGTCCCTGGGCAATAAACGCAGTGATAACCCCGGTCAGCACATCTCCCATGCCGCCGCTGGCCATCCCGGAATTGCCACTGGAATTGATGCGCACCGCGCCATACGGGTCGGCGATAACGGTTCTGGCCCCTTTCAACACCACGATAACCCCGCAGAGGGCAGCAAATTCCTGCGCGGTGCGCACACGCTCCGCCTGAACCTGCGCCACACTGCAACCACACAGGCGTGCCATCTCGCCGGGATGAGGGGTCACGACTGTTGCCCCAGGGCGTTGTTTAAAGATTTCAGGTGCGGCTGCCACGACATTGAGGCCATCCGCATCAAGCACCAGAGGCAGCGGGCACCGGATCACCAGCTCACGCACCATGCGGGTGCAGTCTTCACCCACCCCGAGTCCAGGACCGATGGCGACTACATTGCGTTCTTGCCACAGGCGCTCGAGCTCAGGCAGAATTTCAATACTCCAACCGGCATCACTTGTGCCGTGGGTCATCACTTCCGGTATATGCCCGGCAATACAGTGCTGCACCGCTGCCGGGGTGGCCAACGTCACCAGTCCGCTGCCGGAGCGTACGCATGCCTCAGCCGTCATCTGGGCTGCGCCCCCCTTTCCAGGAGTACCGGCTACTATCAGGCTGTGGCCACAGTCTCCCTTATGGGCATCAGAACGGCGCGGTGGCAGCAGCTGTTGTGCTTCAGCGCCATCGACAAACAACAGCGTATCCGCGACCGAGTCGCACAACACTTTCGGCATGCCGATATCGGCCACATACAAGGTGCCGCCAACGCTGGAAGCCGGAGCACTGACCTGGCCCACCTTGGCACAGGCAAAGCTGATAGAGCAGTCGGCCTTTACCGCTTCTCCAAGAATTTCTCCGCTGGTGGCGTCCACCCCCGAGGGCATATCCACCGCGGCAACTACCGCCGCAGCGGCGTTCATCCAATGCAGCGCCTTGAGATAATGGCCTCGGATCGCAGAGGTGAGACCATTGCCGAACATAGCATCGATAAGGAGAACATCCCGGCTCGGCAGGGTTGGCAGGATGGCATCCAACGCGGCTGAATCGTGGGCAAACGCAATATCAACCCCGGCGCGCTGCAATATCCTGAGGTTCGTTGCCGCGCTGCCTTCAAGCGCTTCTGCGTGGGCCAGTACCACCACCTGCACCTCCCAGCCGCGAAGCTGTAAATGCCGCGCAATAACATATCCGTCCCCGCCATTATTACCCCTGCCGCTGAAGATCAGGGCTCGGTTGAGTGGCGCGCTGGAGTAGCGCGTGTGCAGGATCTCCGCCGCACTGCGCCCGGCATTTTCCATCAGTACCACCGCAGGGACGCCGTAGGTTTCAATCGCGCAGTTATCCATGTCCCGCATCTGTGCCGCAGTAACCAGTTTCATGCCCCCTCCAACACTACCGTAGCAACGGCATATTCACGCTCATGGGAATAAGAAAGAAAGATTGCCTGCAGACCTCGCGCGCTGAACGCCCGCGCCGCGGCACCCTCAAGGTTCAGAGAGGGTGCACCATAGTGATCTCTGCGCACTTCCATATCCAGCCAGGAGAGTCCGTCGCGCAAGCCTGTTCCCATGGCTTTTAAAAACGCCTCTTTAGCCGCAAACCGCGCAGCCAGATGTTCTGCTGCCTGGCGACGAGGCAGCGCGTATTCAAGTTCAGCAGGAGTAAACAGGCGCTCGAGGACCCCGCGGTTATTTCGCGCGATAAATTCCGCAAAGCGCTCTACCCGCACAATATCGGTTCCGATGCCGGCGACAGCCATTCACCTCTACCTTTCGGGCAATTGCAGCAGCGCTTTCATCTCGCGCACCGCGCGCTCCATCCCCACCAGCACGGCACGGGAGACAATGCTGTGCCCGATATTGTATTCAGCTATGCCCCCTAAGGCGACTATAGCCTGTACATTCTGGTAGTTGAGTCCGTGGCCAGCATTTACCTGCAGACCACTGGCGTGCCCCAGGCTGATAGCGGCGGCAATCTCTTCAAGTTCTGTGTGGCGGCTTTGCGCCGAAGTGGCATTGCAGTAGGTCCCGGTATGGATCTCGATCGCCTCTGCCTTGAGCGCTGCCACGCGCTCAATCTGAGCCGGATCGGGATCCACAAACAAACTCACCTTAATCCCCGCCTGCTGCAGCTGCGCAATAGATGTGCCCAGAGACTCCGCCTGCCCAACCACATCCAGCCCCCCCTCAGTGGTCAGTTCCTGGCGCTTCTCCGGTACCAGGGTGACGCAATACGGCCGAGTCCTACACGCAATATCCACCATTTCGGAAGTAGCGGCCATCTCCAGATTTAACGGGGTCTGCAGAATTTCACGTAAAATACGCACATCGCGATCCTGGATGTGGCGCCGGTCTTCGCGTAGATGAACGGTGATACCATCTGCTCCGGCCAGCTCTGCGATTACGGCGGCCGCTACCGGATCAGGCTCAACGCCACCACGCGCCTGGCGGATGGTCGCGACATGATCAATGTTAACCCCAAGGCGTGCCTGTATCATTTTGGTTGCCCTCCCAGAGCTTCAATCACCTCTGCAGCGATTTCATCGGCCATAGCCTGGATTCGCTCCCGACACGGCCCTTCGAGCATGATACGCAGCAAGGGTTCTGTGCCGGAATAGCGAATCAAAATACGCCCCTTATCCCCCAACTCATCTTCGCATCTGCAGATAACCTCCTGCACTGCCTGAATCTGGCTGATCTCTTTCTTCTGTGCCACCCGTACGTTCAGCATAACCTGTGGCAGTGCGGTCATTACCGCAGCCAGCTCAGACAATGGTTTGTTTTTTTCGCGCATGATGCGCAACACCTGCAGCGCGGTAAGGGTTCCATCTCCGGTGGTGCTGTGCTTTGAAAAGATCATATGTCCGGACTGCTCCCCGCCAAAACTATACCCGTGCTCCAGCATCTGTTCATGCACGTAACGGTCACCGACAGCGGTTTTAACTACGTTTATATCCAACTGCTGCATGGCCAGGTCAAGCCCCATATTGCTCATTACCGTGGTAACCAGAGTATCATGGGCCAACTCACCCTCCTCATGCAGAAAGGCCGCGCAGATGGCCATAATGTGGTCACCGTCAACCTCACGCCCGTTCTCGTCTACAAAAATCACCCTGTCCGCATCACCGTCCAGAGCAATCCCGACATCGGCGCCGTGTTTCTTCACCGCCTGTGCCACAACCTCAGGATACAAAGAACCATATCCGGCATTGATGTTGGTGCCGTCTGGTGTCACCCCGAGACGAATCACTTCGGCGCCGAGCTCTTCAAACACCGCAGGAGCAACTCTGTAAGCCGCGCCGTGGGCGCAGTCGAGCACAATGCGCATCCCAAGAAGGTCCAGATTACGTGGAAATGTGTTCTTCAGAAAAACAACATATCTGCCCGCGGCATCATCTATACGATAAGCCTTACCCACCTCGGCCGCGGTCGGGCGGAGCACATCAAGCTCAGGTGAAAACAGCAACGATTCCAGTTCCAGCTCTTTTGCATCTGCCAGCTTGTGGCCCATGGAGCAAAAACACTTGATGCCGTTATCCTGGTAAGGATTATGTGAAGCGGAAATTACTACTCCGGCATCGGCACGCATGGAGCGGGTAATGAAGGCAATCCCCGGAGTGGGCAGTGGCCCGACCAACTGGACGTCTACCCCCATGGAGCAAATGCCCGCTGCGAGTGCATTTTCGAGCATATATCCAGAGAGCCGGGTATCTTTGCCGATCACTATGCGGCGGCGCTTGCCAGGGCCTTTGAACATGTAAGCCAGAGCGCGCCCCAGCTGCATGGCAACTTCTGTAGTCATGGGGTAAACGTTGGCCATCCCGCGCACACCGTCAGTGCCGAAAATCTTTTTTTCTTCAGTCATAAATAAACCTTATTTTCTAGACATTTTCCCGCCAGTTGATGGTCAGGGAGGGTTTGGTGCATACAAAATGTTCGCGTAACATCACATGGAACCATCGGGAGGGACAACAGGCTCATTAAGTTCCTGCGTCTGTTCTCCCTCCGGGATTTTACCTATAATCACCTGCACATCCGCAGTTTTAACCTTAACCAGGCGACTGTAAATACCCGCGTAATTGATGGGCACGGTCAGAGAAAAACTGGTCTTCAACCCGTCAACATCGATACTCTCGGTCTCAACTTCGGTCACCCGCTTCATCTCACTTTCCGCCCCTTCAACCTCAATCAGGTCCGGCGCGGCCATTACCTCTTCGATGCGGTAACCGGGAGCTGGACTACCGCCATACACTACGCGCAGAGGGACTTCTTTTTTCACCAGGCGCTCAAGCTTAATATCCACGAACGAAGGGGACAGCCGGCTGACCACCACAGAACGGGGCAGGTTCAGACGTTCGTCCAAGCTGCGAAAGGTGGTGATCCCCGGTTTAGCATCATGCAGATCCACCGATATTCCCAGATCAGAACCCTGAATATTGGCCAGCAGTGTGCGGGAACCGGTTAAGCGCACATCGATGCGTCCCGGCACCTCACTGGCTATAATCAACCCCTTGGGCACATTCTTGATTTCAAGGGGAACGGTATAGCCAACTTCGGTGTTCTGCTCCCCCATAACAAGCAGCCATAACAGAATCGCAAATGCCAGCGAGAGAAGTTTGATGGGCCAGTTTGTCAGGATACGCTCCAGCATTAATTCACCTCTTGCGCCTGGTTTGTGACTGATCAAGCAGGCGGACTAAAATGCGCCGCAGCGAGGTAGAATCAAGACCGCGGGTCATGCGCCCTCCAACTGCTACAGATATTCTCCCCGTTTCTTCCGACACAACCACCACCACGGCATCGACCAATTCAGTCAGGCCAATAGCGGCCCGGTGCCGGGTCCCTAGAGTCTTGCTGATATCGGGATTCTGCGATAAAGGTAAAAAGCAACCGGCCTGCTTAAGGCGGCCATTCTGCAGTATAAGAGCACCATCATGCAGAGGGGAGAGGGGTAAAAATATCGCCGCGATAAGATCGGACGAAACCTTGGCGTCGATCTCCACCCCGATTTCGAGAAAATTTTTCAGGCCGGTTTCCCGCTCGATAACAATCAAGGCCCCGATTTTTTTACTCGCCAAGCTTACCGTTACCGTAACCAGCTCATCTATTATCTTGGATTCTTCGCTATAGGTGACATCGGCAAAGAAGGGGTTTCGCCCCACATGCATCAGGGCACGGCGAATATCGTTCTGGAAGATGACGACAATGACCAATACAATTGAGGTGAGAAAATTGTCGAGCAGCCACTGGAGGGTATAGAGGTTGGCTATCTCGGATATCACATAAACTGCGAGAACCACCGCCAGACCGACAACCATCTGCACCGCCCGGGTTCCCTTTATAAGAAGAATAATCCGGTAGATCATAAAGGCGACGAGGGCCACATCCAGCGCATCCAGCAACCAGCGGGTGTTATTTAGAATTTCCTCTAGTTCGCCCATATTCGCCTCGTATCCGCCCCACTTCCGCCCCGATGTCCGTCCTGCCAATCTACTGCCAGGTTTATACGTTAGTGCATACAGCCCATGCCATGTCCAATGCCTGTCTGCTTGGCGCAACATCGTGAACCCGGAAAATCCGCGCCCCATGCGTCAGCCCCACGACGATCGTTGCCAGAGAGCCGGCCAACCGTTGGGAGGTCTGCGGTTGCTTCAACACATGGCCGATAAAACCTTTTCTGGACGTCCCCAGCAGCACCGGATAGCCGAGGGCGGCTATCTCCTGCAGACGCTGAATAAGGGTGAGGTTCCCGCTTACGTTCTTTCCAAATCCTATGCCGGGATCAAGGGCGATCGCTTCGGAAGCGATTCCGGCCGCTTGCGCCCGCACAGCTGAAGCCTTGAGGCTGGAAATAATTTCCGTCATTAAGTCGGTATAGCTGGTGTGTTGCAGCATGACATCCGGACGCGCCGGGGTATGCATGATAAACACCCCTGCCTGGCCCTGGGCCACCACCTGCGCCATGCGCGGATCAAAGGTAAGTCCGCTGATGTCATTTACGAAAGCAGCGCCACCCGCTAAACTCAAGCGCGCCACTTCAGCTTTGCTGGTATCCACCGACACCGGGAGATCAAACTCGCGCTTCAATGCCTCGATCAGGGGCAGAACCCGTTCAAGCTCAGCATCCAAAGCGACTTGTGCCGCTCCGGGCCGGGTGCTTTCCCCCCCGACATCGAAAATATCAACTCCATCTCGCACCTGCTCTGCCGCACGGCGGAGCAAAGCATCCAGGCCGGTGGCTGTGCCACCATCGTGAAAAGAATCGGGGGTGGCGTTGAGGATCCCCATAACACACGGGCGGCTCAGGTCCAGCGTTGCCCCTTTCCCCTTCAACTGCAGCGGTGGACACTCCTGGCGTTCAAGCAGGGTTGTCAGCTGTTGCCCTACTTTCCTGAGGCCAAAGGGCTGCGCCGCCAGACGCCGGGAGAGGGCACGCAGTTGTTTGCGTGTTCCCATCAGCAGTACATCTGAATGGGAAACACTGCAACACACGGTGCCACGCGCCACCGCAGCATCACCTCCGAGGGAGAGCATCTCTTGTTTGAGAATATTGGCAGCACCGCAGAAAACCCGGTGCAGGAGGATATTCAGATGCGCCGCCTTCCCCAGCATGCGCTCAATCCCGCAGGGATCAACGCCGATCATCTCCATTTGAGCGCGTACCTGCTCTGGAGTTGAAACTGACAGTATGCGCATCCGCTCAGGCATCAGTCCGCGGCAGGTGCTTTTTCATCAGTAGAGGCCTGCTCTGGATCTGGCTCGACCTGCGGCTCGACCTGCGGCTCGACCTGCGGCTCGACCTGTGGCTCGACCTGTGGTGCCGGTGGCGGTGTTTGTGCCGGCGCTGGTTTTGCCTCGTCCTGCTTCTTCCGGAGCGGCTCTCCAGCCATAATGCGCTCAATGTCTTTGCTGTCTATCGTCTCGTGTTCGAGTAACTCCTGCGCCATGCGCTCAAGCACTTCCTCATTGTCTTTGATGATCTGGCGGGTGCGTGCATACACTTGCGTTACAATGTTGCGCACCTCGGCATCGATCTCTTCCGCAGTGTTTTCGCTGTAGTTGCGCGTGTGGCCCATCTCTTTACCCAGGAACACTTCACCCTCTTTTTCTCCGAAGGACAGGGTCCCAAGTTTTTCACTCATGCCCCATTCGCACACCATCTTGCGCGCTATATTGGTTACCCGTTCGATATCGTTACTCGCCCCGGTTGTAACACTGTCGAGGAAGTGCTCTTCCGCCGCACGCCCACCCAGAAGCGCGGCCAGCGCACCAAGGAGGTCATCCTTGCTCTGGCTGTAACTCTCCTCTTTGGGCAGATACATGGTGACTCCGAGGGCACGCCCCCGCGGGATGATAGAAACCTTATGCACCGGATCGGATCCCGGAGTTTTAATGGCAACCAGGGCATGTCCGGCTTCGTGGTATGCAGTGATCTTCTTTTCTTTTTCCGTAATCACCATGGAGCGCCGCTCCGCTCCCATCATCACCTTGTCCTTGGCATACTCCAGATCACTCATATATACATGATCCTTATTTCCCCTGGCGGCTAGTAACGCAGCTTCGTTAACCAGATTGGCCAGATCAGCGCCGGAAAACCCGGGAGTACCCTTGGCGACAATTTCCATATCTACCGAATCATCCATGGGCACCTTGCTGGCATGCACCTGCAGAATCTTGGTGCGGCCGCGCACATCAGGACGCGGCACAATCACCTGGCGGTCAAAACGGCCCGGACGCAGCAGTGCCGGATCCAGAACATCGGGCCGGTTGGTCGCCGCAATCAGAATAACACCCTCGTTAGACTCAAACCCATCCATCTCTACCAGCAGCTGGTTCAGGGTCTGTTCGCGCTCATCATGGCCACCGCCTAACCCCGCGCCACGATGGCGACCAACGGCGTCAATCTCATCGATAAAGATGATACACGGGGCATTCTTTTTCCCCTGGGCGAACAGATCACGCACCCGGCTGGCACCTACCCCGACAAACATCTCTACGAAATCGGAACCGGAGATGGTGAAGAAGGGAACACCAGCCTCGCCGGCAATGGAACGAGCCAACAGGGTCTTGCCGGTTCCGGGCGCACCCACAAGCAGAACCCCTTTGGGCAACCGGCCTCCCAAGCGGGTAAACTTTTTGGGATCTTTCAGGAAGGCTACAATCTCTTCAAGCTCATCTTTAGCTTCATCAACCCCAGCAACGTCTTTGAACGTAACCATCCCCTGGGTGTCCGTGAGCAGGCGGGCCTTGCTCTTGCCAAAACTCATAGCCTTGCCGCCCCCTCCCTGCATTTGCCGCATGAAAAATATCCATACCGCGATAAGCAGGAGAATAGGCCCCCAGGAGACCAGCATTGTCATCCAGAAGCTGCGGTCCTCTTCCGGTTTTGCCTCTATGATCACACCCTTTTGGCGTAGCTGTTGAATCAACTCCGGATCGGAGGGGGCAAAAGTCTTAAAAGGGGTGCCATCTTTGTACGCTCCGCTGATATTGGGCCCCTGCATTACAACTTCCTCGACCCGACCGGCATCCAAGGCATTGACAAACGCTGTATAGCTGATTGATTCCTGCTGGACGCCCTGCTTGGTCATCATATTGAACAGCAGGATCATCACCAGAGAAATCACAAGCCACAAAGCTATGTTTTTATAAAACTGATTCACTTTTCCTCCCCAATTATTAATAGGCCCGATCTAGCTAAAAAACTTTGCGGCCACATAGGTACCAAACATCTAAAAAAATATTTAAAAAACCAACCCGCAAGGTAACACAGCCCCATGGCTTGCTCAATTATATTTTGAGCTGCCCTGGGCTAAAAAGCACCCGCACAACAGCTTGCGTATGGTCTGTGGCGGGTGCCAGGCAGCTGCGCCGAACACCCATTACCCAAAGGATTTCGCCGCTGTCATCACACAGCACCGGAACACGCCGGCGTTGTTCAATTTCAAGCTGTTGTTCTGAAAATATATTTTTAAGTTTTTTCCTCCCATCCATCCCCACACATCTGAGTCGATCACCTGGGCGATTTCCCCGTACATACAGCGGCCACTGGACTGCAGCAGCAGCAAACTCCGCGCACAACAGTCCCGCTGCAGCTGCTTGCGCAAGAACGACCTCGACGCTGGCATTCTGGGGCAGAAAATACACCCCCGGGCCGTCAATCCGGCAGCAGAAGCTTGGCTGTTCAACCTCAGGCGCGGTGCGGCGGCACACTATCTGGGCATAGCGGCGGGCAATCCAGGCGCCGGGCAGATCAAACTGGATCTGCGGGCGAGGATGGGTAAACATCGATTCGAGCAGGCGCAGATGGACTGATTCAAGTCCGCACAGGTTTCCGCGCACTCGCCCCAGGAGCGCACGCATCACCCTGGTTCTTAGCGCCGGGTGCAATGCGGCCGTCGCATGATAGTCAAGCCGCAGTTCTTCATCCCGTCCATCTTCACAAACCTGCGCAGGGTGCAAGTGCTTTTCAACCTCCTGCGCCCAATATTCTTCTTCCACACTGACCAGCTGCGCCAGCTGCGCCAGCTGTCTTTGTGCGTGTGGATGTACCTCTTCCAGCAAGGGCAAAACCTTATGGCGCACGCGGTTCCGCGTAAACCTGCAATCGGTGTTGGACTCATCGTCGACATAGGTCAGACCATGGTGCTGCAGGTATGTCTCCACCTGGGAACGTTCAACCCTTAACATAGGCCGGACAAAGGGAAGACTCTTCAGGGGGATTCCCCCAAGTCCGGAAACGGAGGTGCCGCGGGCCAGCCGCATAACAAGCGTCTCCGCCTGATCGTTGAGGTGGTGAGCCGTAGCTATGCGCGCCGCACCTGTGCGCTGCGCCGCCACACGTAAAAAACGATAGCGCAGCTCCCGCCCGGCTTCTTCAAGGCCCATTTTCTGTGTGCGCGCATATTCTGGAACATTTTCTGCGCAGAACACTACCGGCACATTAAGGCTGAAGCATAAGCGGGCCACAGCGGCGGCGTCAGCCGCAGCGCGAGGGCGAATCTGGTGATTCATGTGGGCCGCCGCGACACTGAATCCAAGTTGGGGCGCCAGGCGGCAGAGGGCATAAAGCAACGCAGTAGAGTCAGCTCCGCCAGATAGTGCCACTAGCACTCTGGCACGTGCCGGAATCAGCTGTCCATCTTCAATACTTTGTCTGACAATCTTTTCCATCAGCGCAGTTCTGCCTTGAATCAAGAGCTCCGAAACGAGACGTGGGCAACCTGTGAGTGAGGTAACAGCGTAGATAGAAAAAAAGGCCCCCCGGAATGGAGAGGCCTCTTTTTAAATGGTGGCGGTGCAGAGATTCGAACTCCGGACACTGCGGATATGAGCCGCATGCTCTAACCAACTGAGCTACACCGCCGTAATCTTGATTCTGCCATATGTTGCCGACTGGCACTATCTGTCACGCCTCGTCCTGATCACGTCACAGCTTGACCATACTATACTTCTGGCGTTGAATTTTAATGGTAGCGGGGGAAGGATTCGAACCTCCGACCTTCGGGTTATGAGCCCGACGAGCTACCAAGCTGCTCCACCCCGCGTCAAAACGAAGCGCAATGTACTTTTTCGCCACCACGAAGTCAAGCTAAAAAAACATCCTCCTGCCCACAACTTATCAGCTCGTGGAATGTTTTTTCACAAAGCCTTCAATACCAGCCTTCTCCTTCACCTTTTGCTTGAGGGTATCCGCCTCGGCGCGCTTCGCCACGGGTCCGACAAGGACACGAAACCATTGCCCTTTGTCAGCAAGATTAACCTGGTGCACATAAACAGGGAAATCGGCCTTGAGCTTTTGCGCCAGGCGCTGCGCATCCGCATCGCGCCGGAAAGCCGCTATCTGCACGACATAACCTTCCCCATTATCCCCTTTTACTGCAACTTTTGAGGCAGACGAGGCCGTCGCGACCACCGCTTTCTCCTCAGCTTTCACCGCAGAGGGCGAAGCGTCCGAACTCAGCGCATCTGCAGCAGAAGCGGCGCCTGCACCTGACTTTTGTCGCAGGTTGATCCCACTGCCCAGAGGAGTTTCCCGCGCTACCGGCTTTTCGATCAGTGCTGCCTCTACCGCAGCAGCCACTCTCGCGGCGGCAGCCTCTCTGTTGGCGCCATCCACCCCTTCAGTCTGTGCCGCAACTTTGCCCCCCGCTGCGGCCTCTTGAACTTCCGGCTTAAGCGCCTGGACATCTTCAGTCTGCCCAGCAGGGCTAATCCGTACAGGTGCCGGGGTTGGCGTAGACATGCCAGCAGACGCAGCGCTTGCAGGTTGCCCTTTTTCATTTTGCGCCTTCAAGCCCGAACTGCCCACCATCACTCCGAGGGCAAAACAGGCCAGGCACAGAAGCAGCACCATGGAAGTCAGTACCATTAATTTTCGGCGCCCGCTATTCCGCGGCGCGTGCTTATATTCTGCCTGAGTCATCCCTATATCCCCCCTTTATCCCCGCACAGGATCACATCTGCTCCGGAGCACTCACTCCCAGCACTCGCAACGCATTCGCAAGCACGATCTTAACGGCATCAACCAGGTATAGGCGTGCTTGCGTCACTGCGGCACTTTCGACAATCACCCGATGCTGATTATAGTAGCTGTGGAACTTTGCTGCAAGTTCCTGCAGGTAAAAGGTTATACGATGGGGCTCATAATGCAGCGCAGCCGCTTCGATTATCTGCGGATAGTGGTACAACATTTTCGCCAGCGTCAGCTCCTCCTCCAGGGTCAGCAAGGAGAGGTCCACCGCCTGCCCACAGGGCAGAGGAATCCCCCCCGCCACGGCCTTGCGTTTGATGCTGCAAACCCGCGCGTGCGCATACTGAACATAAAATACCGGATTCTCGTTGTTCTGCTGTTTGGCAAGTTCGAGGTCAAAGTCAAGCTGACTGTCAGAGCGGCGCGTAAGGAAGAAAAAACGGCAGGCATCTTTACCCACCTCATCCAGCACTTCACGCAAGGTTACAAAGGTGCCTCCACGCGTGCTCATCGCCACCGGCTCTGTCCCCCGCAACAGATTAACCAGCTGCACCAGAATAATATGCAGACGTTCCGGCTCCTCCCCGAGAGCAGCCAACATCGCTTTCATGCGGGGCACGTAACCATGATGATCGGCACCCCACACATCGATTACGGTGTCAAAACCGCGCGCAAACTTTTCCTGATGGTAGGCAATATCCGACGCAAAATAGGTAGTTGCACCATTTGCGCGCACCAGCACCCGATCTTTGTCATCTCCGAATTCGGTAGTCCGCAGCCACAGAGCACCGCCCTCAGCGTACGTATGCCCTCTGTCGCTCAAAATCTTAATTCCACTACTGACCAGATCGCGGTCATACAGGCTCTGCTCACTGTACCAGTTGTCGAAACAGATGCCGAAACTGTTCAGGTCCTGATCAATGCCGGCACGTATCTTTTCAGCCCCGGACCGGGCACAGTAGCGCACCGCCTCCTGTTCATCCTGCTGCTGCAGCACTTCACCCTTTTCCTCCATGATTTCACGGGCGATGGCGGCAATATAATCTCCCTGATAGCAATCGGACGGAAATTCAACCTCTCTGCCCTGCAGTTCAAGATAGCGCAGGTATACAGACCGCCCCAGGGTGTCCATCTGATTACCGGCATCGTTGATATAGTATTCGCGTTGTACCACATACCCAGCTTCCTGCAGAACGGAAGCAACAGCGTCCCCAGTGGCTGCGCCACGCCCATGCCCGATGTGCAGCGGCCCGGTCGGATTGGCACTGACAAATTCAACCTGAACCTTCTTCCCGACTCCAATTGAGCATGTACCATACCGCTGTCCCTGTGCATAGACCGCGTCGAGGGTGGCAAACCAACTGGATGAAGTCAGAAAAAAATTTATGAAACCCGGCCCTGCAATCTCAACCCTGCTCCACATGGCCGGTGCGGAACTTAGCTGTTCCACTAAAATTTCAGCAATTTTTCGCGGTGCCATCCTCTCTGCTTTAGCCAGCATCATGGCAAGATTAACGGCAAAGTCCCCGTGTTCCGTATGGTTGGGCACCTCTACGGCAAAGTCCGGGAACATTTCACTTTTAAGGGTTTTAGTGGCATAACATGCCTGCAGTGCTTGGGTAACAGCTTGTTTAAGGGTTGCTTCCATTCTACAAAATATCCTTATCCACGAAAAAGACCGCGAAACCACCGTGCCACGTGCTTTAATTCCAAAAACACCAATGGCAAACAGCGGAAATGGTACAAAAAAAGGGATCACTATGATCCCTGACCTACACCCATTTCCTGTTCTAACCTAACTGCTGCAGTTTATAGCGTTTCCGCGCAACAATCAACGCTGTGTTTCTTTAAATTGATATACCGTTTCACCATCGCGCACCAGACTGAGAGTTCCGCGCGCCACCTGCTCAATGTAGCTGTCATCGTGCTGCAACGCATACAACTCCGCTTCCAGGCGCTCATTTTTACGCACAAGTTCATTTTTACTTTCTAGCAGCGCGGACTTATGCTCTATCACCTCAAACAATTTAAGGACCCCATTATCTCCAAGGACCGAAAACGTCAGAAAGCTCAGCCCCAGGATAGCCAGGACGACAGCTCTGCGCGGAGCTTTGTCTGCTGCATTTTTCTTGTTCTGTTTTTCTGCCCTGCTCTGTCCCTCTGCCATTTGCGGTAATGCCCTTTTGTCTTGGTGTGGTTTGGTTACAGCCTATCCGACTGCACTCACAACTCAACTTTTTATTTACCTTTGGGATGGAAATTTCAGCGCCAAAACAGACAGGCCACGCCCCAAACTTAAATTCAATGCTGCCCGGTATTGGTTCAGAGGAGAGGAGCCAATCCGCACGCTGGAAATTTTCTCCCGGACTTCCGCGCGCCTGCGGGGCTTTTCATTGTATAGCTAGGATAATAAAACTGTGCTAGAGTTGCACTTGGTTTTTTTAAAAGCAAAAAAAAAAGTACCACACTGGTTAATGAGATTGCAACTCAAGTCCGCTATGTCCGGTTAAGATGCCATATTTTGAGCTCAGCCCCAGACCATCCTGAACTTGACATATCTCTTTTTCGTTCATCTGATAACTTCTTCAAAACAGTTAACACTCTTAAACCTTCAAGAACTGGTGCTAAACAACGCCAGCAAATCTGCCACTTTCATCCTTCCTCAAGCAATGCAGGCCAGCACATGGGAAACAGCGCTAATCCTACCACGCATAACAATACCCGCATAAAATTCGATAGCACCAACCCGCCGCGATATGTTGTAATCATGCACAATGATGATTACACTACTATGGAATTTGTGGTGAGTGTGCTTGAGAATGTATTTCATAAATCTAACGCAGAAGCCATGCATATCATGCTGGCCATTCACACTAAAGGGCAGGCTGCGTGCGGCAATTATCCATTTGAAATAGCGGAAACGAAGGTTGAAACGGTGCATCGCATGGCGAAAAAAGCCGGTTTCCCCCTTCGTTGCAGTATTCAGCCGGGATAAACAGGCCCCCCAGACAAAACCAAGGGAATGAAAATAAATTGACTTTCAGCAATGAAGTACAAGTAGTTTTTTCTCTGGCGGTACAGGAAGCGCAGAAACGTCAGCACGAGTATCTGACTACTGAGCACTTGCTCTACGCCCTGCTGTTCAGTGATGAGGCACAGCATCTGCTCCACAGCTGCGGCGCAGATGTGGATGATCTGCGCCAGGCGGTAAGCACCTATCTATCCAGCGAGGTGGAGAGCGTCCCGACTGAGGATGAGGATTATGTGCCGCAGCAATCCATCGCCATCCAGCGTATCTTGCAACACACGGTGACTCACTGCGCCGCTGCAGGGCGCAATGCAGTACAAATCGGAGATATCCTTGCCGGCATAACCAACGAGAAAAAAAGCTACGCGACCCAACTTCTTAAAACACATGGCATACAACGGCTCGATATCCTTCAAGTTATATCCCACGGCAGTTCTGCAGCGCCTGACTCGGCAGTGCCAGAAACCGGCACCGACACCGCAGATACGGCGAAGGGAAAAAGTAACGCCAGCGCGCTGGAGAGTTTCGCCATCGACCTGCGCGCCAGAGCGCAGAAGGAAGATATCGACCCCTTAGTCGGGCGTACCCCTGAGTTGGAACGGATGGTGCAAATCCTGTGTCGCAGACGCAAAAACAACCCCATTCTGGTAGGCGAACCCGGCACAGGCAAGACTGCTATTGCAGAAGGGTTAGCCGTATTGCTCGAGTCTGACCAGATCCCCGCAATGCTGCACAATGCTCGAATCTACGCCCTGGATATGGGCAGCCTTTTGGCTGGAACAAAATATCGGGGAGACTTTGAAGAGCGTTTAAAGCAGGTTATACGTGAGCTCGACGCGTTGGAGCTGCCGATCTTGTTCATAGACGAAATCCATACCATTATCGGCGCCGGGGCCACCAGCGGCGGCAGCCTGGATGTCTCTAACATCCTCAAGCCCATGTTGGCCGGAGGCAAAATCCGCTGCATCGGGGCCACGACCTATGATGAATATAAACGCCTATTTGATAAAGATCGTGCCCTGTCGCGCAGATTTCAGAAGATCGACGTGCGTGAGCCAACCATCGAAGAAACCATCCTTATTCTGCAGGGGCTAAAATCCAAGTACGAAGAATTCCACGCAGTAACATTCCCCGTTCCGGTGCTGGAGACCATAGCTGAACTGGCCAAGCGTCACTTGCACCATCGCCACCTGCCCGATTCGGCCATTGATCTGCTGGATGAAATTGGTGCCAGGCTCCACACTGGTGTCACGCGGCGGCATAAGGCCACAATTTGCGACGTGGAACAGGTTATTGCCTCCATGGCGCAAATTCCCGTGCGCTCGGTGGCACAGGATGACCGCCACAATCTGGCGCGCCTTGAAAGTCGACTGCAGAAAAAAGTGTTCGGCCAGGATGCCGCAATCAAGCAGGTGGTACAAGCAGTGCTGCGCGCCCGGGCTGGGCTGGGCCACCCCGACCACCCCATGGGCTCCTTTTTATTCGCGGGTCCAACCGGAGTTGGCAAAACCGAGATCGCGAAACAGCTCGCTGCGCAGATGGGGATTGCATTCATCCGTTTTGATATGAGCGAATACATGGAAAAACATGCGGTTGCACGCCTCATAGGTGCGCCGCCGGGTTATGTCGGCTATGAGCAGGGAGGATTATTGACGGACGCCCTCAACAAAACCCCTCACTGCGTTTTGCTGCTGGACGAAATCGAAAAAGCCCATCCGGAGCTTATTAACGTCCTGCTGCAGATCATGGATAATGGTACCCTCACCGATAACAACGGCAAAAGCGCCAGCTTCAGAGACTGTATCCTTGTGATGACAAGCAATGCCGGAGCCCGGGAGATGAGCAAGAATCCCATAGGTTTCACCCCAGGTGCAGGCAAAAGCCCCGCTGCTGCTCTATCGAGATTTTTCTCACCGGAATTTCGCAACCGCCTGGATGCCATTGTGACATTCTCCTCCCTTGAGCCGGAGCATGTAAGGCGGGTGGTTGATAAGTTCATAGACGAGGTCAAAGAGCGCCTGGAGGACAAAAACATCCTTTTGGAGGTAAGTAAAAGTGCGCGTACCTATCTGGCCCGCCATGGATTTGACAGCCACTATGGTGCACGCCCCTTAAGCCGCCTGATTCAGGAACAGATCAGCAACCCCTTGGCTAATGCTATTTTGTTCGGGGAGTTAAAACACGGCGGCACCGTGAAAATCGGGTGTCGCAACGACACCTTAACCTTCAACTTCGCCGCGGCAACTAAACAGGGGCAAAAACGGAGCTGAAATGCCCATTTTTGCCCTGAGCCGGGAGCTCTCTTTCCCCCCGACATCTCTGGCGCAGAGCAACGGCTTGCTTGCAGTGGGTGGGGACCTCAGCCCTGCCCGCCTGCTGCTGGCCTACACCCACGGCATATTCCCCTGGAACGACCCGGCGGAACCGCTGCTGTGGTGGGCACCACCGCAACGCTGTGTCCTGTTCCCGGCTGAAATACACTTAAGCCGCAGCCTGAAAAAAACTCTGCGCCAGAAATCATACCGCGTAACCTTCGATGCAGATTTCAGACAGTGCATGGAACTTTGCGCCCACACCGGAGACCGGGCCGGCGGCACCTGGATAAGTCCGGCAATGCTGGATGCCTACACGGCGCTGCATACGCTTGGGTTTGCCCACAGTGTAGAATGCTGGGATGGAGACGCAATGGTTGGTGGGCTGTACGGGCTGGCTCTGGGCACCTGCTTTTGTGGCGAGTCCATGTTTCACCGGCGGCGTGATGCATCTAAGGTTGCGCTTGCGGCTCTCACGGCGCATCTGCTCCAGCATCACTACAGGGTGATCGACTGCCAGCTACCCACCGCCCACCTGCATTCCCTCGGAGCTCGAAACATAACCCGGAAGAATTTCGAACAACTGCTCCGTTCTTGCGCCATGGTAACAGAGGGGAGATTCAACCGCGGCGCATTTGGCACAAAACCGGAAGATCTTCCCTAGACAGTACAATGCTCTTAGAGTTACCGCCCCGATCCGGCGTTGGTATGCACCTTATATATCCACCAGTAGCAGATCCCGACACACAGCCCACCCCCGACCAGATTCCCCAACGTGACACTGATGAGGTTGTTCTGCCACATATTGGCCCAATTGAGCTGCGCCAACAGCGCAGGGTCGAGATCGCACATGCTCTGAACCGTTTCACGTTGCGCAGCAAATATGCCAGCGGGGATAAAATACATATTGGCAATGGCGTGTTCAAACCCGGAGGCGACAAAGGCCATAATCGGGAAAAAGATCGCCAACACCTTGCCGGCAATATCCTGCGCCGCCATAGCCTGCACTATCGCCAGGCACACCAGCCAGTTACACGCCAGCGCCCGAAAAAAATAGGCTAGATTGTGCCCGGAGCTCTGCTCCACCTTGGCAACGGCAATCTGCACCGCCTTTACCCCGAATTCTCCGTCGAGTATTCCGGTCTGACTGGCAATCATCCAGGCCAGAAATACCGCACCCACCAGATTACCCAGATAAACCCAGCACCAGTTCTGCAACATCTGCCCTATGCTGATTTTACGTTCGAGCACTGCCGCACTCATAAGGGTGTTGCCGGTCCACAACTCGGAGCCGGGTATGATCACCAGCATCAATCCCAGGCTGAAGACCGCCCCGACGCTGAACTGCTTCAACCCGACCCAGGCAAAATCACCCGTAGCGACAACCGTCGCCAGATGGGCCGCAAAGCCAATGTACGCGCCCGCTAGAACCCCAAGGAGTAGTGTCGTCTGCACCGGGCAGCGCACTTTTGCGTGCCCCCACGCAACAACCTGCTCCGCCAATTCCGCCGGAGTAAGAAAGTTTTTCATATCACAGAGTATTCTTTTTATATCTGGCGTTATGCTGAGCCTGCTCACGCATCAGGCGCTTAACTTCGTCTGCACTGAGGATCCCCTGTTCCACAAAATACTGCGCAAAGGGCTGCTGGCAGCGCTGCTGGTAACGCAACAGAACCTGAACCTGAAACGGGGTGAGATAGCCATAGCACACCGCGCGTGCACCGAAGCGCCCCCGGAAAGACCCTTGCTGCATGAGAAGCTGAATATCACCTTCTTTAAGCCAGCCCCAGCGGATGGCCAAATCGCCAAGGACGGGGCGCTGGCGCCGTTGCCACACCAGCGCTTCTATCATCTCGGGGTAGGTGATAACACCCCGGTGGTACAGGTATAACCCCGCCTCAAGGTAGCGCTGGGGCAGGAAAAAGCTGTCCGGTCTATCAGCAGGAGGCTCTTCTGGCTGCTGCCCGTTAGAATTGGAGCTGAAGGTGGTGTCCTGGTCGGCAGGGGTCCAGAGGCGTTTTTGTTCACTGGTGCTGAATCGATCCAGCAGTTTATAGGCTTCGTTTACCTCACGAAACAGCTCAGTCTGGCGTTCATATTCATCCGCCGCCACTGCAGCGTGTCGATCAGGATGAACCTGCTTGGCTTTTTGTCTGAAGGCTGATTTTATCCCGCACGGCTGTACATAAAATAAGAAGTCGCGACTGAGCTGCACCTCGGAACCAAACAAAACCCGACAGGCATCCAGCAGTTCATTTTCAGCAAAAAGGGGCATGGCTATTACCGCGTGTAAGGGTTGATGAGGGTGACGGAGGTGAGATGCGAGGCAGTCTCCAGGTTAATGTTAATGCGGTAAAAAAGAAGATGGCGCTAATTGCGCCCTGGGATAGACCCGATTCCGCGGTCGCCACGATTATCATCATCTCCAATCCCCAGACTGCCACCGATTTTTGCGACATGGCCAGCTCCGGTCAAAGCAAAGCTCAGCATAACTTCATGGTTGTCAAGGGTATCCCGATAGCTGACAAAGAAGCTCCAGCACTGTTCCCGGTACTCCAGATGCACTACATTTTCCAGCCGCTCCGATTCCAGCAGATCCAGGCGTTTCTCGTATATCAGATATACCGGTTTGAGCAGATCAAGCTCAACTCTTGCCGCAACATACTCAGAAATATCACGACTATAGCGGTATTCAAGTGCAAGGCTCCGCTCCAGGGCGGCATTGTATGTGGTGCGGGCGTTAAACCTTTCGAGTTCATTCTGGTGCGGATTGTAGGTTGAACCCATATCTATGCTCCAGGAGGAAAGTGGGCGCAGGATCAATTCCCCTTTAATACTGGAAAAACGGTCGTAACCATAAAGCTCTTCCCGATCCCGGCGACTCACCCAGATATCATACTCCTGCGAGAGCTTCAGGTAGACCAGCTCACGGTATATTGGATTGCCCTGACCGTTCTCGAATTTTCCGGTAAGTCTATTTACCAGGGCGTATTCCACCTTGTTTTCATGCTCAACCCGGTCATCGCTATCAAAATAAGGCAAATGGTCCTGCTTTTTTCTGGGGGTAAAGGAATAGATTATTTCAGGTTCTATGCTGTGCTGTATCTTAGTCAGTCCCGTGTCAGCAAGCTCGAAAACCCGTGAAACTCTGGTTGCAAGCCGCGTAGAGAAGTCCCAGTTTTCCGCGTGTTCGTAGCCGTCCTCCTCGGTGGTGTATTTGTCCGCCGAAGTCTGATATATCCGTTGGCGGTATCCTGCCTCCGACTCCAGCTCAAATATCCCCATGGGCATAAAAAAGGCTGCAAGAGAAGGGCGGATGTTGAACCGTGTCCCTGTCAGCCCTTCGCGGCGCCAGAAGTATGTCCCCTCAGAATCAAATTTTGCGTACAAAAAGGTGTCCGCTATACGGGTACGCGTGTAGTTGAGCTGCACTTGGGGCAAACGCTGCAAGGTTGTATCATTATCTGCACCCTCTTCCAGATCCTTGGTGTAGAAAAACCGGGATGTCAGCGCCCACCTGCCCCATACTTTGCTCAACGCTACGGAGGTTGTCACTTCATCTTTATCGTATTCCTCGGCTACGGTGCCAAAATCTTCAAAATAGTCGCGTTCGCTTACGTACTCAGAATCCACGCTGAGGCGCACATCACTTGGCAGCGTTCCCAGATGTTCCCAACGCCATGCGTAACGATCGCTCAGGTCGTCGTAATTAGATGAGCCATAGGTGGATACGTAGTACAGATTAGCAACTCCGGCATTATCCTGGCCGAATATATAGCGGTATTCCAGCCCCGAACCAATGCCCATATCAGAGAAATGATCGAGATATAAGGTCGCGTCCTGATTTATCCCCAGCACTTGATAATAGGCCAGAGACAACTGCATACCACGCTTGCTGGAATACCCTGCCATAGGTAATAAAAAACCCGAACTACGCTTGGTCTTTACCGGATAGGTAACATAGGGCAGATACAGAACGGGCAAATCTTTAAGGTAAAATTTAACATGGTACGCCTGAGCGAAGCCCTCACGGGTCACTTTCAGATTGCGCGCACCGAACTTCCATGCCGGAACCGGCCCCTTGCAGGTAGTGAAAAATCCATTTTCGACCCGGTAGCGTTCTTCCGAGAGTTTTTCTATCTCGGTGCCGCTGAGGCGGAAATCATAGGCTGAGATAAAACCGCCACCGTTGTGCACGACACCGGTGGCGGTATTCATATTAACCTGCATTTGCTCGCCGTACATATAGCCATCCGGATCGCTTAGCAACACATGTCCGGCGGCATCGGCAGCGCCCGTGGCAGGAGCATATCGGACAGAATCTGCCTGCAGTTCTATATTTTCCTGTTCTATATACACATTGCCGGTGGCGGTATACTCTCCGGAAGCAGCATCACGTTCGAGGGTATCAGCCTGCAGCGATACCGGGGCAGAATCGTCATAACCTGCGGCACTGGCCTGCGTGCTCCAACTGGTAGCGACAGGATTCCAGAACCAGAGCAACAATGCCACGCACACGAATACAGTAAATTTCAGTACGGGCATCAAGTTCCCCACGAATATGCATGTAAAATTCGGCGCGCTTGCGCCACTAAAAACAACGATCCCGCCACCAGTACAATTTCGTCTGCGCGGCAACTGTTAACCGCGCAGAGCAAAGCGTGTTCGATACGGCTGAACGCTTCGGCTTCAAGCTCGTGGCTCCGCGCAATCTGTGCAAGTTCGATGGGTGCCCAGGCCGCTTCAACCGGGGGGGCAACCGCATAAAGTTTTCTGGCACGCCCGCGCAGCAGCGTCACCATATGTTCTGCGGCCTTATCGTGCTTGAAGCCACCTACCCAGTGGACCGATTGCACCCCGAGTTCTTCCAGGTAATGGTGCAAGGCGGTCATTCCGGCCGCGTTATGTGCACCATCGAGCAGAACTCGGCCCGGCAGGGCAGCAGAACTTGAGGGGCCCAGCCATTCCAAGCGTCCGGGCCAGCGCACCTGTGCAGCGGCTGCAGCAACGGCGGTCGGCACTATATGCACTCCGCAGCGCTCCATCAGCTCCACTGCCATGAGTGCGACCGCCAGATTTTCGCCCTGATGGCGCCCTGGCAGGGAGCAGCGCATCTCCGGCCAGACTCGCTGCGGGGTCATTATGTTAAAATCAAGGCCCGCATGCAGATCCCCGCGAACCTGCGCTACCCGATAATCTGCCCCGTAACGGTAACAGGGCGCATTGCTCCGCCTGGCCATATTCTGCAGTTGTGCTTCGATTTCCGGTTCCTGTGGCGCCAGCACCACCGGAACTCCTTCCTTGATAATGCCCCCTTTTTCGGCGGCAATGTCGGCAAGGGTTGGCCCCAGATAGCCTGCATGGTCATAGCCGATCGCGGTAATGATGCTCAAGGCCGGCTGTACTACATTGGTAGCATCCAGGCGCCCACCCATCCCTGTTTCGAGCACGACCAGATCAACCTCCTGGCGGGCAAAATAAAGCATGGCCATGGCGGTGGTAAGTTCAAAAAAGGTTGGCTGCATATCTGCTGCTACACTGCGCAACTCTGCCGCAAGATGGGCGACTGTCGCGGTGGGGATAAGCTCATCGCCTATGCGGATACGTTCGTTGAAGCATTCCAGATGAGGAGAAGTATATACCCCGACCCGATATCCGCAGGCAGTGTAAACCTGCCCGAGAAAAGAACATACGGAGCCTTTGCCGTTAGTTCCTGCTACATGAATTACCGGATAGCGCCTGTGGGGGTCACCCACCCGCTGCAGCAGGGTGTGTATATTATCCAGCCCGAGTTTAATCCCAAACATCCCCAGGCTGTGCAGATAATTCAGGGCAGCGTCATTACTCATGTACGCGTCACTCTAAGCAGATGTGAAAATGCGCAGCACTTGGGCAAGACGCTCTTTCATCTCCTCGCGCCGCACAATCATATCCACCATGCCATGTTCGAGCAGATACTCAGAACGCTGAAATCCGTGGGGAAGTTTCTGCCGAATGGTCTGCTCAATGACCCGCGGCCCGGCAAAACCTATAAGAGCCCGAGGTTCAGTCATATTTATATCGCCGAGCATGGCAAAGCTTGCGGTTACCCCCCCGGTAGTGGGATCGGTCAAAACGGAAACGAACGGGATTCCGGCTTCCTTGAGCTTTGCCAGCGCAGCGCTGGTCTTGGCCATCTGCATCAACGACAGGATGCTCTCCTGCATTCGGGCACCACCAGAACAGGAGAATATGATTACCGGTACTCGGTTTTCCAGTCCCTTCTCGATAGCGCGGGTGATTTTTTCTCCCACTACAGAACCCATACTGCCACCCATGAAGCTGAAATCAAACACCGACACCACCACAGGCAGCCCTTCTATAGTCCCCTCGCCGCAAATAACCGCGTCGCCACCGCCGGACTTCGCCAGCGCGGTTTTGATCCGATCCTTATATTTTTTACTGTCTTTAAAATCGAGAAAATCCGTTGATTCAATATCTGCATCCATCTCCACGAAGGATTCTTTATCCAGCACCAGGTTGATGCGGTCGCGGGCACTGATGCGGAAATGATAATCGCATTTGGGGCACACATTGAGATTGCGCTCTATCTCCTTCGCGTAGATGATCTCAGCGCAGTTTTGACATTTAACCCACAGCCCCTCCGGCATCTGGACTGTTTTCTTTTCTACCGCTTTTATCGGTGCCTTTGATTTCTTAAACCACGCCATGACGCATCCTCACTATATAAGTAAAATATGGGTTAACTATGGATTAAATATGGGCTTTGCGATTTCCAGCTTGCTGTATCCCCTGCCTGAGCTCTTTTGTAAATGCGCTGATCCGTGGTAGCAGCTCTGGGGTGCCAGCATAGGCATGAATAATTTTCACCAGTGCGCTGCCAACCACTACGGCGTCGGCAAAAAATGCCACCTGGCGCGCATCGGCGGCGGTGGTTACCCCAAATCCCACCGCGACAGGAACAGGGCTGACATCACGCGTCCGCTTGACCAGCTGCGCTATGGCTTCGGTATCTATTGCGGTGGTCCCCGTGACTCCGGTTATGGAGACGTAATACACAAATCCTTTGGCGCTACTGAGTAGCTGCGTTGCGCGCGCCTCTGGCGTTGTAGGAGCTATCAGGGTTATGGCATGGATAGAATGCGGATCGAGGTATTGCCTGATCTCACTCTGATGTTCAAACGGTACGTCAACGAGCAGAACTCCATCAACGCCAGCCTGCGCGGCACGTGCAGCAAAACGTTCCACCCCATATATGAAAACAGGGTTGTAATACCCCATCAAAACCACCGGGGTATCTGTGTCTGCTTCCCAACTGGCTGATCCCTGCCTGAAACGTTCCACCATATCCAGCACTTTATCCAGAGTGGCTCCCGCATTCAGCGCACGTTCAGATGCCGCCTGAATAGTGGGGCCATCCGCCGCCGGATCAGAAAAAGGGGTTCCGAGTTCGATGATATCCGCCCCGGCCGCCACCAGTGTGTGCATGATCTCAAGGGTGGTGTCCATATCCGGATCGCCGGCGGTTATAAACGGAATCAAGCCAGCCCGACCCTCCTGCTGGAGGTTATCGAACGTTGTTTCAATGCGTCCCATGTTTACCCTGCCCGCTGTGCCCTTACCCCCTGTGCAATACAGCAACACGGTAGCAACAGCTTTGTCAAAACAATCTCTATAAAGAAGGTTGGCGCACAAGTCTAATGTATTGCCTGCGCAGCTTTCAACCGCTTTTTTACGTTAACGCAAAAACCACCCCGCCTGCTGGCAAAAGCAGCACATGTCATGCTTCTGTCTGGAGCAGCTCGTGGACCCTGGCGGTAAGATCAAGAAACATCCGGGCTGTCATGCGCCCGGTCTGAACATTGTAGCGGCTGGTATGGTAACAGGGGACAAGCCACTGGGACGCGCCGATAAGGTATGCCTCTCCATGCACAAATGGATAATCGGCCAGACGTTGTACCAACCCCTGCGTTTTGAAAAAGTGCAACAAACTGATGAAGGCACCTCTGCCAAGGGCGATAATCACCTTCACTTCGCGGAGCGCAATCCACTCCTGCAGCATCCATGCTCTGCAGGCCGCAAATTCAGCCGCGGTGGGCTTGTTGCCCGGCGGCAGGCATTTAACCGCGTTGCTGATGTACAGGTTGTGTAGCTCCAACCCATCATCAGCTGCTATCTCAGCGCCCACGGCGGAACAGAATCCGGCCTGATGCAGCAGCGGATACATGAAATCCCCGGCACCGTCGCCGGTAAAAGGGCGGCCGGTGCGGTTGGCTCCATGCGCTCCGGGTGCCAGCCCTACAAGCCACACCTGCGCATCTACCGGCCCAAAACCGGGTACCGGTCGATTCCAGTAATCTTGTGCACTGAATCCTTTTTTCGGCTTCAACTGCGCCATAAAGTCATGCAGGCGTTCACAGCGCGTACACGCGGTCAAACCGGGCAACACCTGCGCAGCAATCATTTTTTCGGGTCTTTGCCCGGATCCTTGCTTGAATCTCTGGCCGCGCTTTTTCTACGGAGCCCCGGAGCGGGCTTGCTTCTGCTTCCAGCTCCCCTGCCCCTTGGATCTCTGGACTTACTCCCCATCCCTTTTTTCCCTTGCGGTACCGGGGCAGGACGTCTTTTTTGCGGCCGCGGGCGTTTGAAGTCCCAGCAGAACATCTCTTCTGTGGGAACATCGTGAGGAATTTTGTTCCCAATACAGTCCTCAATAGCAGGCAGATTGTACACAAGTTCCTCATCGGCAAACATGATCGCCAGCCCGGATGCTCCGGCGCGGGCGGTGCGCCCGATGCGGTGCACATAATCTTCGGGGTCCTGGGGCACGTCATAATTAACCACATGGGTAACATCATCAATATGGATACCGCGTGACGCCACGTCAGTGGCCACGAGGACATCCACCCTGCCGTCCTTGAAATTCTGCAGTATCTGCATCCGCTTGGGTTGCGACAGATCGCCAGAAATAAGCGCCGCCTTGTGTCCGTTTTCCCTGAGGACACTGGTAACATATTCTGTCTCGCGCTTGGTGTTGGCAAATACCATGACCCTTCCACCAGCCATCTGCCCTTTAAGCAGTCCAAGCAGCAACGGAATTTTCTCTGACCGCCCGACGTGATACACCAGCTGCCCTATTGCGGTACTGGCCAAATGCTCCGGTTCAATCTGTATTTTGACCGGTGCATTCATAAAATCGTAGGCCAACTCCATAACCCTGGGTGAGAGCGTCGCGGAATACAGCATGGTCTGACGCTGATCGTATGGAGGCAGCCGTCGCAGAATGAAACGCAGGTCTTTGATAAACCCCATATCGAACATGCGATCGGCTTCATCGATAACCAGGATCTCAATCTTACTGAAATTGAAAACCTGCTGCTTGGCGTAATCGATCAGGCGCCCTGGGGTAGCGACAATAACATCCACCCCGGCGGCAAGAGCTTGGCGCTGTTTATCGTAGTCTATCCCGCCGTATACGGCCTTCATGGTTATGGGACTATCTGCGGTCAGCCCTTCAGCGTCGCTGGCTATCTGCGCTACAAGTTCACGTGTAGGCGCAATTACCAACGCACGTGGCTGCCGTCCAGCCTTGCTGGAACCGCGCATGAGGCGGGTATAGATGGAGATGATAAACGCCGCCGTTTTACCGGTTCCGGTCTGGGCCTGGGCCGCAATATCCTTTCCCTCCAGAGCCAGAGGTATTGCTTGTTCCTGCACATCGGTCAGTTCGGTAAAGCCTTGGGCCGCTATCCCGCGGCGCAGTTGTTCAGGTATATCCAATTCTTCGAAACGCATCTATCCCCCTTATAGGTTGACACCAAAGGCGTCAGCCACCGTATGCATATCCTTGTCTCCACGTCCGGATAAACACACAACTATGCTTTGATCTTTTTTCATCTGTGGAGCCATTTTAGCTACTTGGGCAATAGCGTGGGCACTCTCAAGAGCGGGGATTATCCCCTCCAGCTCACTTAATAATTTAAAGCCAGCGAGCGCTTCCGTATCGGTAACAGATACGTATTCCGCCCGTTTCAGTTCGTGAAGCAATGCGTGCTCCGGCCCCACGCCGGGATAATCAAGCCCAGCGGAGATAGAGTGTGCATGGTTTATCTGCCCTTCTTTATTCTGCAGCAAGAAAGTCTTGTTGCCATGCAGCACTCCGATGCTGCCAGCACAGATGCTGGCCGCGTGTTTACCGCTCTCGATTCCGTACCCGGCGGCTTCTACTCCCACCATGCGCACCTGCGGGTCATCCACAAAAGGATAAAACAACCCCATGGCATTGGAGCCACCACCAATACAGGCCAGCAGGAGATCGGGCAGAGATCCGGTTTGCTGCAGCAGCTGTTCTCTGGTCTCACGCCCGATAACCGCCTGGAAATCGCGCACCATCTTCGGGTACGGGTGTGGACCGGCAACGGTGCCAATTACATAAAAAGTGTCGCGCACGCTGGCGACCCAGTAACGCAGTGCATCGTTCATGGCGTCCTTCAGGGTCGCCGTACCACTACTGACCGGATGCACCTCTGCGCCCAACAGCTTCATGCGAAACACGTTGAGTGACTGACGCCGGATATCCTCTTCCCCCATGAATACGTCACACTGCAGGCCAAACCGCGCTGCCACCGTAGCTGTAGCTACTCCGTGCTGTCCTGCGCCGGTCTCGGCGATAACCTTACTTTTGCCCATGCGCCGCGCCAGGAGAATCTGGCCGACGGTATTGTTAACTTTGTGGGCACCGGTATGGTTCAGGTCCTCCCGTTTGAGATAAATCTGCGCACCACCCAGGTGCGCGCTTAAACGTTCGGCATGATACAACGGATTGGGGCGACCGACATAGTTCTGCAGATAATAGTGCAGCTCCTGTGCAAACGCTGGATCAGCGCAGGCCGCCGCGTAACCTTTTTCTAGTTCGAGCAACGCGGGCATCAGGGTTTCTGCCACATAGCGCCCGCCAAAACGACCAAAATTCCCATATGTGTCGGGATATGTATACATCAATACTCTCCTGTCAAACCTCCAGTGTCCTGAAACGCATACGCCCGTGGCACCCAAACTAATGTTATTGCCCGATTCCCTGCAGGGACACAGCATCTGCCATATCAGCGCGCCGTCGCTTATCCAGCAGGTGCTCAGACGGGACCATGCCCGCACTGGACCGCGTTGACAAATGCACGCATCTTCTGCACATCTTTAATCCCAGCACTGCGTTCAACCCCACTGGATACATCCACAGCATAGGGGGAGACCTGCTGAATAGCAACGCCTACGTTATCCGGGGTCAACCCCCCCGCCAGAACGACACACTGCTCGCGGGCAAGCTGCGCCGCCAGTTCCCACGCTGCACAAGTGCCTGTGCCTCCGTAAACATCCTGCACCCAGGCATCCACCAAAAATGCCTCCACGCCGGCGGCGCGATACGCCCGACATTGTAAAAAATTAACCCTATCCTTTAAGCGCAGCGCCTTGAGGACGCGGACGCCGGGGATGCGACACTGCGCAGGGGTCTCATCGCCATGCAGCTGTGCCATATCCAGCTTACAGCTGGATATAACCTGCTCAATGTATTCTGGCTCTGCATTGACAAACAGTCCCACCCGGGTAACAAAGGGAGGAATGGCTGCACTTATCTGTCTGGCCTGCTCAGGGGTTACACACCGCTTGCTCCCGGCGTAGAATACCAGACCAAGTGCATCAGCTCCAGAAGCTACTGCGGCACGGGCATCTTGTGGCGAGGTGATACCACAAATCTTGATCCTGACTCGAAGTTGTGGTGCCAAAGCAGCCGCCTCGGCCCTACACAGATCAGCCTTCACATCACTGCCCGACGCCGCGCAGCTCACGCAGTTTAGCCTTGTAGTCAGGTTCACGCATCAGGCTCTCCCCGACCAGAAAAGCATCAGCGCCGAAATGCTGCAGCGTTTCAATATCGGCTCTGGTGTTGATGCCACTTTCCGACACCACCAGCCTGGTGCCGGGAATAAGCGGAATCAGGCGCTCGGTGACCCCGATATCCGTTACAAAAGATTTCAAGCACCGGTTATTGATTCCCACCAGGGTGCAGGGAGTGCGCAGCACCGCCTCAAGTTCCGCCTCGTTATGCACCTCCATGAGTATATCCAGTCCTAACTCGCGGGCGAGGTTGTAGTAATCTGTCAATTGAGCGGTATCCAGCGCCGCAGCGATCAGAAGAACGGCATCGGCGCCACTGGCCCGTGCTTCGTAAATCTGGTATGGATCTATGATAAAATCTTTGCGCAGCAGAGGGAGGGCGACCTGAAGTGAAATTTTCTCCAGGTTATCCAGGCTGCCGAGGAAAAACGTTGCATCGGTCAACACCGACAAACATGCAGCTCCCGCCTCTTCATACCCCAAAGAAATCTCGACCGGGTCAAAGTCCGCCCGGATCAACCCCTTTGATGGCGAGCCTTTCTTCACTTCAGCGATAATGGCAGTACCTGCATGTGCCACTTGGCGCAGACGTTGTTCAAAGCCACGGCAGTCAGGCCGCCGGGCCCCGCGCTGCTCAAGCTCATGCAGCGGTGTTATCTCTTTCGCCCTGCGTATCTCCTCGGCTTTGTGCGCCAGAATTTTTTCCAGTATCATGTGTTGGTGATCCTTATGAGAGCGGCGAGTTTCGCCCGCGCACTGCCATCATCAATAGCAGCTCGTGCCATCTGTATTCCGGCCTCGATGCTCTCGGCTCTCTGCGCAGCGACGAGGGCATATGCACTATTCAACACCACGATATCGCGTTTCGGGCCCAATTCCCCCGCGAGGATATTTTCTATAATGCTGGCGTTGCATGCTGCATCTCCCCCCCTGATATCCTCCATGGCGCAGAGTTCAAATCCAAGGTGCGTGGGGTCGAGCAGAGAAACTTCAACCTGACCATCCACAATGCTGGCAATGCGGGTTGTAGTTGTCAGGGTTATTTCATCCATTCCATCGAGCCCGTGCACCACAAATCCCCGCCGGCAGCCCAGACGCACCAGAACTTGTGCTATAGGCTCAACCAGGTCTTCCCGGTAGACGCCAAGAACCTGACGGTTGGCCGCAGCTGGATTGGTCAGCGGGCCAAGGGTGTTGAATATGGTTCGAATACCAATTTCGCGCCGGGGGCCGATAGCAAACTTCATCGCCCCGTGCAGCGCTGGAGCGTAGAGAAATCCAACATTGATTTCAGTTACAGCTTTTTCCACCGTAGCGACCGAAACATCGAGATTTACCCCCAGACGTTCCAGAACGTCGGCACTGCCACACGCAGACGAAACGCTGCGGTTGCCGTGCTTAGCTACCTTAACCCCACAGGCGGCTATAACGATGGCAACCGTAGTGGAGATGTTGAATGTTTTCGTGCCACTGCCACCAGTGCCACACGTATCTATGATAGTCTCGCGTTCGACGTTAATCTCCTCACGGTCGATACCAACACCTGCACCAACTTGAATGGGAGTCGCCCGCGCCCGCATTACCCGCGCCGCGCCGCTGATCTCTTCGACGGTTTCCCCTTTCATACGCAGGGCAGTGATGAATGAAGCTATCTGCGCCGGGGTGGCCTCCCCCCCCATAATCTGATGCATCACCTCAACCATCATCCCTTCACTCAAGTCTTTGCCCTCAACCACCTGAGCTATCGCCTTTTTAATCATGCCTGTACTCCGTAGCATCCGCCAACTTGAGAAAATTCTGTAACAGCTCGTGCCCTGCCTGGGAAATGACAGACTCTGGATGAAACTGTACCCCCCACACTGGCAGCGTGACATGCGCCAGTCCCATTATGGTTCCAGCCTGCGTATGCGCTGTCACAATCAGTTCAGGCGGCAGACTCTGTTTCTCAACTACTAAAGAGTGATATCTGGTAGCTTCAATGGGGTTGGGCAGGCCGTGAAACAAATCTGTCTCAAAATGGTAAACCGGGCTGGTTTTACCGTGCATCAGTTCAGACGCGCGCACAATTCGGGCGCCAAAAGCTTGCCCAATTGCCTGGTGCCCCAGACACACGCCCAAAAGGGGAATCCTGCCGGAAAAAGCGCGGACAACCTCCACCGAGATGCCAGCATTATCGGGATCACATGGTCCCGGCGAGATTACCAATTTATCCGGCTTGAGCGTCTCTATACCAACGATATCAATAGCGTCATTCCGATACACTACAACCTCTTCGCCCAGTTCTCCGAAATACTGCACCAGATTATAGGTAAAAGAGTCGTAATTATCAATCATCAGCAGCATCAGACCAATCCCCTGCGTGCCATACGGATAGCCTGCATGCCACCACGTGCCTTGTTGATAGTTTCCTCATACTCCGCTCCAGGGTCCGAATCGGCTACAATCCCGGCCCCAGCCTGCAGAAATATCTTCCCGTCCTGAATCAGCAGAGTCCGAATCGCTATGGCCATATCCATATTTCCGGTATAGGAAAAATACCCAACGGCTCCACCATATATACCGCGGCGCTGAGGCTCCAACTCATCAATTATTTCCATGGCGCGAATTTTAGGCGCGCCACTCAAGGTTCCGGCGGGAAATGTGGCACGCAGGGTATCGAAGGCATTGACTTCGGGCCTGAGCTCACCGCTGATATTGGAAACTATGTGCATCACATGCGAATAACGTTCGATATGTTTAAACGCGCCAACTTCGACAGTGCCTATCCGGCAGATACGCCCCAGATCGTTACGCCCCAGATCAACCAGCATGATATGCTCCGCGACCTCTTTCGGATCAGCGAGCAGTTCATGCTCCAGCGCGCTATCCTCCTGCGGCGTCGCTCCACGGCGACGTGTCCCGGCAATAGGCCGCACATCCACCCTGCTCCCATCCTTGCGCACCAGAACTTCAGGAGAAGCTCCCACTACCACGGTAGTGTCCATGCACAGATAAAACATATATGGCGATGGGTTGATAGTGCGCAAACTCCGGTAGATATCCAAAGGGTCTACATCAGCTTCTCCACTGAAGCACTGGGACAAAACCACCTGTATCACATCGCCACTGCAGACATATTCTTTCGCTTTGCGCACCGCTGCTTCAAATGTCTGGCGCGTAAAATTGGCCTGCAGTTCAGTATCTGCAGCCTGAGGTAACGGTTGCGGGTACTGTAGCGGTGTCCGCAGCCGTCGAGCCAGAGACGTGATTTGCGCACAGGCGGCAGCATAGGTAGAATCAAGATCTACATCAGCCTGCAGATGAGCATTATGGATGATTTTAATTTTATGTTCTTTATTATCGAAGATCAGGAGGGTATCAGAGAAAATAAAACAACTGTCCCATGCATTATGTACTGCAGGGTTCGAGTTAGGAAGTTTTTCGAAAAAACGCACCATATCGTAACTACAATATCCCACCGCCCCTCCGAAAAAGCGGGGTAATGCGGCATTGACGACTGGCTCGTACCGCACAAAAAGGGCTTCGAGTTCACGCAGCGGATCGGAGCAAGTACCAGATCGGTAAACCCTGTCATTCCGCAAAAACTCAAAATATTCTCCACGCGAGCGAAATATACTGGCATCTCCGGAACCGAGAATAGAGTAACGCCCCCACTTTTCGCCACCTTCAACACTTTCAAGTAAATACGCCCATTTCCCCTGCTTGATTTTCATAAATGCAGATACCGGGGTTTCAAGATCAGCGAGCAATTCTGTGTAGACAGGAATAATATTGCCCCTGCCTGCCTGCTGTTTAAACTCTTCTAGGGAAGGAAGGATTTGCATAGCTGTTTCCCCTGGGATTGATCAGATAAAAAAAGGCAAGGGGTAACCCTTGCCTTTTGTTAAACATATGTACATATGAATCACTCAGCCGCTGCGGCCGCTTGATCATGCTCGACAAATTCTATGATAGAAACTGGAGCATTGTCACCCGCACGATTCCCGACTTTCATTATCCGGGTATATCCGCCGTTACGCTCAGCATAACGCGGTGCCAGGCGATCAAACAACTTGGCCACAACCTTTTTATCCTGCACTACAGAAAGGGCCTGGCGGCGTGCGTGCAGATCACCTTTCTTACCCAGGGTTATCATTTTCTCTGCCAGTTTACGCAATTCCTTCGCTCTGGCGTCGGTAGTAGTAATTTTTTCTGCATCTAGCAGAGACGTTACCATATTGCGTAACATAGCCTTGCGATGGCTGCTGTTACGTCCTAAACGTCTGCCGCTTTTATTGTGTCGCATATCAGTTAGTCCCTTCCTGAATCCGCTAAAGAAATCAAATCAAAAGATCAGACCTCTTCGCGCCCCTTCTGTAAAACCTTGAGATATTCAGGATCCGGAAAGTTCTCCAGTTTCATCCCCAATGTCAAACCCATTTCGGCCAGAATATCTTTGATCTCATTCAACGATTTGCGCCCAAAATTCTGAGTTTTGAGCATCTCTGCCTCTGTCTTCTGAACCAGATCTCCAATAAGAGAAATTTCTACGTTTTTAAGACAATTAGCACTTCTCACTGAAAGTTCAAGTTCCTCTACACTCCGGTAGAGATTTTCATTAATTTTATGAACTTCCTCTTCTTCCGGCTCCTCATCGGGGATCTGCGCCTCATCAAAGTTGATGAACATCTGCAGATGCTCTTTGAGGATTTTTGCCGCGTACGCTATGGAATCCTCCGGCAGCACACTGCCATCTGTCCACACTTCCAGGATCAGCTTATCATAGTCGGTTATCTGCCCTACGCGCGCATTGGTTACCGCATAACTTACCTTGGTTATGGGGGAATATATTGCATCAATAGGGATGGTGCCCACGGGAGATTTCTCATCACGGTTTTTGTCCGCAGTAACATATCCCTTACCCATGGTGACAACCATATCCATTTCAACATCGGCTTCCTTGACACAGGTAGCGATATGATGCTCAGGGTTCAGGATTACTACATTGGGATCAGTAATGATGTCTCCAGCCGTTATCTCTCCCGCTCCTTTTTTTACAATCCGGACATTCCTGGCTTCGTCTCCTTCAAGGCGAACCAATACCGATTTGAGGTTGAGGATGATATCCGTAACGTCTTCAGTCACTCCCGGGATTGTAGAGAACTCATGCAACACACCTTTTATTCGAACGGATGTAATCGCAGCGCCCTGTAGGGATGACAACAATATCCTGCGCAGAGAGTTTCCAATCGTAGTACCAAACCCACGCTCGAACGGCTCTGCAGTAAATTTACCATAACGCTCAGTCAGGGTAAGACTATCGACCTGTAACTGTCTAGGCTTGATAAGATCTCGCCAGTTCTTATACATGTATCAGCTCCATTGAAAAGGGTTGTCGATTGTAAGAAATGATTTACTTAGAGTAAAGCTCTACAATCAACTGCTCCTCAACAGCTGGGGAGGTGATCTCAGCACGCACTGGTGCTGTCTTAACTGTGCCTTTGAATGCGTCACGTTCGAGTTCAAGCCATGTGGGAATACCACGACGCATAACGGCATCAAGTGCCTCGACAATCTTTTCAACCTTACGGCTCTTTTCTCTAACTTCGATAACATCTCCGGAATCAACCAGAGCCGAAGGGATATTCACCTTGCGCCCATTGACCAGATAGTGGCCATGGCGGACAAACAGTCGAGCCTCGGCTCTGGTTGAAGCCATGCCGAGACGGTATACCATATTGTCGAGACGACGCTCGAGAGTTTCGAGCATATTGTGTCCCGCAATACCCTTCATCGCTTTGGCTTTAGCGAAAACACTGCGAAACTGTTTCTCGCTCAGGCCATAGCAAAAACGTACTTTCTGCTTCTCAAGCAATTGACGTGCATAGTCCGAGGGCTTCCCGCGCCGCGCTGCACCGTGGTCGCCCGGTGGTGTAGGACGGCGTTCCAGCAGACGATCATATTTAGGGTTGCCGTAGATGTTGACGCCAAGTCGACGTACTATTTTCCCTTTAGGTGTAAAATTCTTTGCCATTTATTAATCCTCTAATATCTAGCGTCCGTGTGCCAGTTCATACCGGTTAGACGCGGCGGCGCTTGGGTGGACGACAGCCGTTGTGCGGAATAGGAGTTACATCCTTGATCAAAGTAAGATTCAAGCCAGCCGCCTGCAGAGCTCGCAGAGCAGATTCACGCCCAGAACCAGGTCCTTTAACACACACTTCCACACTGCGAAGGCCATGTTCCTGCGCCTTCTTAGCCGCAGTTTCTGCTGCAACCTGCGCTGCAAAAGGTGTGCTTTTCCTGGACCCTTTAAACCCCATACCGCCTGCAGTTGCCCAAGAGATGACGTTACCGCTGACATCTGCAATCGTTACAATTGTATTATTGAAGGTTGCCTGGATGTGGGCAACACCGTTAACTATATTCTTCTTTACCTTAGCCTTACGTACGACTTTCTTACCGGGCTTAGCCATTATTCCTCCAATTATTTCTTCTTGCCTGCTACAGTTTTGCGGGGCCCTTTACGAGTTCGCGCATTAGTTTTAGTTTTCTGCCCACGCACTGGCAAACCACGGCGATGACGCAAGCCACGATAACAACCAAGATCCATAAGCCGCTTGATATTCATAGAAATCTCACGGCGCAGATCACCTTCAACCTTGTGCTCTGCGTCAATCACTTTCCGGATCAAGCCAACCTCAACTTCGGTGAGATCATCGGAACGTGTATCAGGATTGACTCCTGCCTGAGCTAAGATTTTCTGCGCAGAAGAAAGGCCAACTCCATAAATGTAGGTCAGCGCTACCTCAATACGTTTATTCCTTGGTAAATCTATTCCTGCTATACGTGCCAAAATTTAACCTCCTGACCTAGCCTTGCTTCTGCTTATGCTTCGGATTATCACAAATCACGCGCAAAACACCTTTGCGCTTGATGAGCTTGCACTTGTCACACATTTTCTTAATTGACGCGCGAACCTTCATAACTACCCTCTACCTTTTTATGTATTAAAATTGAACCTATGCCGCTATTTAGCACCCTTAGACACAAGTTAATATCTCATACCCTTCGTCCGTAACTGCCACCGTATGTTCAAAGTGCGCTGACGGTCGTCTATCTTTAGTTATTGCTGTCCAGCCGTCACTAAGAATTTTGACATGTCGGGTTCCTGCATTGATCATAGGTTCAATAGCCAACACCATCCCTTGCTTGAGCACAGGTCCAGTACCTGGCCGACCATAATTGGGAATCTGCGGATCTTCATGCAATTCCCTGCCGATTCCATGACCGACAAATTCGCGTACTACGGAAAACCCATCTCCTTCAGCTACTTGCTGCACTGCTGCTGAAATATCAGACAGATGTGCTCCGGGTCGAATCTGCCTTAATCCCGCATAAAGAGAAGCTTCCGTGCTTTTTATCAGGCGTTGCTTCTCCTGACTGACCTCCCCGACAGGAAGTGTTATAGCAGCATCCCCGTAAAATCCGTCACACAGTACCCCAAAGTCGATGCTGATAATGTCGCCTTCACGTAATGGTTTCTCCGTAGCAAAGCCGTGGACTATAACCTCGTTGGGTGAGGAGCAAATTGCGAAGGGGAACCCGCCGTAACCTTTAAAAGCGGGAATAACATTGTGACTTTTGCAGTGCAACTCTGCCAAATGGTTAAGTTTTAGAGTTGTTACCCCCGGTTTGACTACTTCGCGCATTAACTGGTGAAACTCGGCTACTATGCGACAGGGAGCGCGCATGCGCTCTATTTCCTGCTGGGACTTAATCACAATCAAGGATTATTCCCTAACACCACCTCTATGTTGGAGCGAACTGTCTCGATACTGTCCATTCCATCAATTTCGTGCAGAATATTTTCTTTTCTATAATATTCTACCAGAGGCAGGGTTTGCTGTGCATACACTTCCATACGGTTGCGCACGGTCTCCTCTTTGTCGTCGTCACGCTGAATCAAGGCAGCACCGCACTTAGTGCACACCCCTGCCTCTTGCGGTGGATCATAGAGCACGTGGTAGCCTGCTCCACACACCGAACAGGTACGACGTCCCGCCAGACGTGCGACTAAGGCATCAGTATCAACCGTCAGGGCCAAGACCGCATCAATCTCTTTATTCAACTGTTGTAGGGTTTCCTTCAAGGCATCCGCCTGGGGCACTGTCCGTGGAAACCCATCAAGGATAAAACCCTGACTACAGTCATCTTTTTGTAATCGCTCGCGCACAATACCAATAACCACTTCGTCAGGGACAAGGTTACCGGCATCCATACATTCCTTTGCCTTCACCCCCATGGGGGTGCCTTCCTTGACTGCAGCACGCAGCATGTCACCAGTGGAAATCTGCGGAATATTGTACTTCTCTATCAGATATTGGGCCTGTGTACCCTTGCCTGCACCTGGAGGGCCTAGAAGTATTAAATTCATAGTCAAAATCTCTAACCTCGCCTACCTTTTATAGATGCACCGCGCATGAAGCCTTCATAGGATCTCGAAATCATATGTGACTCAATCTGCGAAGCTGTATCAAGCCCTACACCAACAACGATCAGCAACGATGTGCCACCGAAATAAAACGGCACATTGTATTGACTGATCATAACTGAGGGCAACACACACACTGCGGAGACATATACCGCACCAGCAAAAGTGAGGCGACTCAACACGGTATCCAGATAATCAGACGTTGCTTTCCCTGGGCGTATGCCGGGGATATATCCGCCTTGATTTTTAACGTTTTCAGCCACATCTACCGGGTTAAACGTAACAGCTGTGTAGAAGTAGCAAAAGAACACTACAAAAGCAACAAAAAACACATTATAGAGCCAGTGTGTAGGGGTCATCATTGCAGCCAGTGACTGTACCCACTGCACATCGACAAAATTTGCGACCGTAGCCGGAAACATGATTATCGAGCTGGCAAAGATCGGCGGGATAACCCCACTCATATTTATTTTAAGCGGCAGATGGCTGGTCTGCCCGCCCATGTTACGCATTCCAACTACACGTTTAGCGTAATGTATGGGCACACGTCGTTGGGCGCGCTCCATAAAGACAATAAACATGACTACCGCAAGCATAAGAACCAGCAGAAACAGCACCGTAAACAGCGGCATTGCTCCTGTTTTTACCAGACGCAATGAGTTGACTATCGCAGCTGGCATGTTGGCAACAATTCCAGCAAAGATAATCAGAGATATCCCGTTGCCGATACCGCGCTCCGTAACCTGCTCACCGATCCACATAATAAATGCTGTTCCGGCCGTAAGCGTGATAACCGTCAGGACAATAAATCCCACTCCCTGGTTGGTCACTACCGGGTCTCCGGCAGGTCCACGCATGGATTGCAGACCAACCGCAATGCCGGTACCCTGTACAACCGAAAGGATAACGGTACCATACCTGGTCCAGCGCGTGATTACTTTCCGCCCCTGCGCTCCCTCTTTAGACAGGCGTTGTACCGGTTCGGACACCACGGTGAGCAATTGCAAAATTATAGATGCGCTGATATAGGGCATAATCCCTAAGGCAAATATGGTCATACGCTCAAGGGCACCACCAGTGAATGCACTAACAAGACCCAGCAGAGTACCCTGTGTTCCCTCAAAAAAACTTGCCAAAACCTGGCTGTTAACCCCTGGAGTAGGGACATGGCAACCAATACGATACACAGCAAGCATCATAAGGGTGAACAGTATACGTCTGCGCAACTCGACTATGCTGAATATATTCTGCAGACTCTTAAACAAAGCTAAAGCACCTCTGTCTTACCACCAAGCGCTGAAATTTTAGCGGCGGCAGTTGAACTAAACTTATGCGCTTTAACGGTCAGCGCCCTGGTGAGTTCACCATCGCCCAGAATCTTCACGCCATCATTGAGGTTCTTTATAAAACCGGCGCGCATAAGCAATTCAGGATCAACAGTGGTATCCGCCGCAAACGTTTCGAGATCCTTCAAATTAACAAGGCTATATACTTTTTTATTCAGGGGAGCAAAACCACGCTTCGGCAACCGCCGCTGCAATGGCATTTGACCACCCTCAAAGCCAGGCTTAACCCCACCACCCGAGCGTGCATTCTGGCCCTTATGCCCTCTACCCGCAGTTTTCCCGAGTCCGGATCCGGCCCCACGCCCAATTCTTTTCCTGTTTTTTACTGATCCCGGTGCGGGACTCAAATTGCTTAAATCCATGTTATTACCCTCTATTTGCCCTCTTCGACTGCGACCATGTGGCTAACTTTGGCAATCATGCCGCGGACCTCTGGTGTAGCAGAAAGAACTACAGTTTTATGCAACCTGCTAAGGCCAAGACCTTTCAGAACCTTGCTGAAATACTTGTCACGGCCTATGGCACTTTTTATCAATGTTATCTCTAGCTTTTTACTCATCTGGCGTCTCCATTACACTTCAATCATGCTCTGAGGCCGCGACGCTCCATGATCTCTTCTCGGCTCTTGAGCTGCTTAAGCGCATTCATCGTTGCACGGATAACGTTGTGGGGATTATTTGAACCCAGGCATTTCGACAGAATGTCTTCTACGCCGGCGGACTCAAGAATCGCACGTACAGGCCCCCCAGCGATAACCCCTGTCCCCTTACTTGCAGACTTGAGCAAAACTCGGCCCGCCCCATAATGACCAAGGATATCAAAGGGTATTGTGGTGCCATTCAAAGGGACCTGGATCATATCTTTTTTAGCCCGTTCAATCCCTTTACGTATCGCTTCGGGAACTTCCTTGGCTTTACCTTTACCAAATCCGACCCGACCCTTACCGTCACCAACCACAACCAGGGCTGAAAAGCTGAAACGCCTACCCCCTTTGACCACCTTAGAACAGCGATTAATCTGTATTACGCGATCTAACAATTCTGCATCTTTTTGTTCTTTTTGTCGCAAAGGAACCTCCTACCAATATTTAAAATTCCAGGCCCGCTTCACGCGCAGCATCAGCCACTGCCTTTACCCGGCCATGGTACACAAAGCCATTACGGTCAAAAACGACATTCTTTACCCCCTTCTCGAGGGCAGTGCGGGCAATCTTCTCGCCAACCGCCTTGGCCGCTTCAACGTTGCCAGTATAGGCAGGCCCGTCGGCAGCATCTTTAATCTGTGTTGATGCAGAAGCAACAGTCACACATCGCGTGTCATCAATTATTTGTGCATATATATGTTTTGAACTGCGGAACACACAGAGACGCGGCCTGTCAGCAGTACCTGTAACCTTGCGTCGCACGCGCGCTTGTCGTCTTTTTCTCGATTCCGCTCTTGAAATTACGCCAGCCACTATGTATCTCCTGTTATGAATTATTTCTTCCCAGTCTTACCTGCCTTACGCAGGATCCGCTCTTCTGCATATTTAATCCCCTTGCCCTTATAGGGCTCCGGCGATCTAAACGAGCGAATTTTAGCTGCTGTGGCTCCGACAAGTTCCTTATCGATGCCCTTTACAGTCAACTTTGTCTGTTTTTCTACTTCAATCTCTATCCCCTCGGGAACTGGATACTCGATCGGATGTGAGTAACCCAGGGCAAGACTTAAGGTTTGACCCTTCATGTCGCCGCGATAACCAACACCATTGATTTCAAGAACTTTCTGAAATCCGGTGGTGACACCCTCGAGCATATTGGAAATCAGTGTCCGATACAGCCCCTGCTTGGAAGTATCTACCCGCGTAGTTTCGACAGGTTTTACCATTATCTCATCGGCTTCTATTGACACCAAAATCTCATTACAGATCGTGCGCTCCAGTTTACCTTTCGGCCCCTGAACCTTGATCAATTCGGGGGTAAGGTCAACCTTGACTCCTGCCGGTATTACTACCGGTCTTTTTCCGACTCTTGACATTGCCTACACTCCTTACGTTATCTACCAGACGGTGCAGACGAGCTCACCACCAACTTGAGCTTCACGCGCAGCGACATCGGCCAACACACCTTTGGACGTTGATATAATTGCACATCCAAGCCCGTTTTTCACCTGGGGAATATCTTCATATCCAACGTAGCTGCGACAACTTGGTTTTGATACCCGCGTAATTTCATTAATAACATGTTTGCGCTCTGAGTCGTACTTCAAGTAGACAACCAGCGAGTCCTGTACGTCATCTGTAATTACTTTGTAGTTTTTGATGTATCCCTGACTTTTCAACACATCAGTTATCGCTACCTTCATTTTACTTGAGGGGATTGCGAGCTTAACATGTCTAGCCATACCCGCGTTGCGGATGCGGGTAAGCATATCCGAAATAGGATCAGTCATTGCCATGGAACTACTCCTTATTTAATCTACCAACTAGATTTAAGTACGCCGGGAAGTTTACCCGCAAGCGCCAGTTTACGTAAGCAAATACGGCACATGTCGAATTTGCGATAATAACCACGTGCACGGCCACAAATTGGGCAGCGGGTGTACTTACGTACAGCAAACTTCTGTGGTCGTTTTGCCTTGACTACCAATGATTTCTTTGCCACATTTTCCTCCAATAGGGCTGATTATTTCCTGAATGGCATCCCCAACACACTCAGAAGGGCGCGCCCCTCTTCATCTGTACGGGCGGTTGTTACTATAGAGATATTCAGCCCACCGATCTTTGCAATCTTGTCCAGTTCAATTTCTGGGAAAATTATCTGTTCGCTGATACCAAGGGTATAGTTACCCCGACCGTCAAAAGCCTTGGGTGATATACCTTTAAAGTCGCGCACACGCGGCAACGCGATATTGATCAACCGATCCAGAAACTCATATGCCCTGTCCTGTCGAAGTGTTACCATGCAGCCTATGGGCATACCTTCGCGCAGTTTAAAACCGGCGATAGATTTTTTTGCTTTGGTAATAACAGGTTTCTGGCCAGCTATTTGACTAAGTTCCTCAACTGCAGACTCAAGCAATTTAGAATTTTGAATTGCCTCGCCTACACCCATATTAACGACGACCTTTACTACTTTTGGAACCTGCATCACATTCCCTAATTGCAGTTTTTCAAGCAGTTCAGGTGCCAGTTCTTTATTAAATTTTTCCTTCAACCTGGCCATTTGTCACTCCGTTACTTGTCAACTATCTCATTGCATTTCTTGCAAAAACGGACACGCTTGCCGTCTTCGAGAACGCGAACTCCAGTACGGGAAGGCTGATTGCATGAACTACAAACCAACATGACGTTTGCTGCTGCCATGGGAGCTTCCTTCTCTACAATACCACCTTCCTGATTCATCTGCGAAGGGCGGGTATGGCGCTTAATAATATTCAGGTTTTCTACTGTAAGGCGATTTTTGGCCGAAAAAACCCGGACAACCTTACCCTGCTTACCTTTTTCTTTGCCTGCCATTACCTGAACAAGATCACCCTTCTTAACATGTAGCCTATTTACTGCCATTTCATTCAATCTCCAGCCTGCTGTTAAAGCACTTCGGGTGCAAGGGATATGATCTTCATATACTTACGTGCACGCAATTCGCGCGCTACAGGACCAAATATGCGCGTTCCGGCAGGCTCTCCGGCACTATTGATAACAACTGCTGAGTTGTTATCAAAACGGATAGAAGATCCATCCGGACGTGCGATCTCTTTAGCTGTGCGCACGATAACTGCGCGCACTACATCTCCCTTTTTTACCTTTGAGTTGGGCATGGCCTCTTTTACCGAGCAGACGATGACATCGCCTAACCCGGCATAGGTGCGCTTTGAGCCACCCAGAACCTTGACGCAACACAGTTTTCTGGCGCCTGAATTATCCGCCACGTCAAGTGTAGTTTGCATTTGAATCATTGTCTATCTCCCAGTCTATACAGACTTTTCCAGTACCTGGGTAACACGCCAGCGCTTATCACGGGACATTGGGCGAGTTTCAGTAATAAGCACTTTGTCACCTACGGTACAACTATTGTTCTCATCATGTGCTTTGTACTTTCGGCTGCGCTTCAGGTACTTTTTATATACCGGATGCTTAACAAGATCTTCTGTCTTTACAACAACAGTCTTGTCCATTTTGTCACTTGTGACTACTCCAACAACCTTTTTTTTATTTCGACGCTCTGTGGTCATACGTTCACCCTAATATTCCTAACCAGCAAGTTTCTGATGCAGAATTGTTTTTGTCCTGGCAATGTCCTTGCGCAACGAGGTAATCCTGGCTGTATTATCAAGATGTCCTGTGTGCAGCTGGAACTTAAGGTTGAACAACTCTTGACTCAGTTCATCGGATTTTTTTTGCAGTTCATCCACACTGAGGTCTGCAAGTTCCTTAGCTTTCATTACCAATACCCTCCCTGACAACAAACTTGGTCCTGACCGGCAGTTTGTGTGCTGCAAGCCTGAACGCCTCACGTGCTATCTCTTCAGACACCCCCTGCATTTCGTACACCATCATGCCGGGGCGAACAACCGCAACCCAACTGTCAGGTGAACCTTTACCTTTGCCCATACGGGTTTCGGCAGCTTTGCGTGTCAGAGACTTGTCGGGAAATGCGCGAATCCAGATCTTACCGCCACGTTTGATATAACGAGTCATGGCCCGTCTGGCCGCTTCAATTTGGCGTGCGGAAAGCCAGCCACAATTAAGTACTTGCAGCCCGTAGTCACCAAAATTGATGTCGGTCGCACCGCGCGCGGCACCTTTCATGCGTCCTTTAAACTGTTTTCTATATTTGACCTTCTTGGGCATTAACATACTATCTTACTCCTATCTGGCTAACTTACTTCTTCTCCTGAGTGAGGACTTCGCCCTTGAAGATGAGAACCTGAACGCCAATGATGCCGTACGTGGTTTTTGCTTCAGCAAAACCGTAGTCAATATCGGCACGCAATGTATGCAGCGGAACTCTGCCTTCGCGATACCATTCAGTTCGGCTCATTTCTGCACCACCAAGCCGGCCACTGCAGGTGATCTTAATCCCCTCGGCCCCAAATCTAAGGGCCTGCCCAACACTACGCTTCATTGCGCGGCGGAATGCCACACGCCGCTCAAGCTGAAGCGTAATGCTCTCAGCAACCAGTTGCGCATCTACTTCAGGCTTGCGTACTTCTTGAATATTTAGAAATACTTCTTTATCGGTGAGTTTGGCCAGTTCCTGCTTGAGAGCCTCAACCTCGGAACCACGCTTACCGATAATAATCCCCGGACGCGCCGCGAAAATATTTAACTTCATCTTCCCTGCAGCACGCTCAATCTCTATTTTAGAAATACCTGCGTGGTACAGACGCTTTTTCAGATAATTGCGCAGCTTAAGATCTTCATGGACAAAACTTGAGTAATCTTCGTCTGCATACCATTTCGAATCCCAGGTCTTGATAACTCCCAGGCGAAACCCTATTGGATGAACTTTCTGGCCCAAACTATCACCTCCCTGTTGGCTATTTTTCGTCCAGCACTACCTGGACATGACTGGTTGGCTTGCGTATCTTGCTGGCACGCCCCTGTGCTCTGGGGATAAACCTCTTCAGTGCAGGTCCCTGATCGACAGATATTGCCTTGATAAACAGCCTGTCTACATCAGCTACTCCGGCCTGCTCTGCATTAGCTACGGCAGACTTCACCACCCCCGACACGATTGCTGCAGGTTTCTGGGGTGAAAAGCGCAAAATATTCAGAGCTTCTTGTACATTTTTCCCGCGCACCATATCCACAACCAGGCGAGCCTTCTGCGGCGACATGCGGACATATCTCAACTTTGCTTTAGCTTCCATTCTGGTACTCCGTAGCTATTATTTTCTCTTGGATTTTCTATCCACTCCATGCCCGTAATAAGTACGGGTGGGAGCAAATTCACCAAGTTTGTGGCCAACCATATTTTCGGATACATAAACCGGCAGAAATTTCTTACCATTATGAACCGCAAATGTATGCCCAACAAACTCAGGAATAATTGTACTACGTCGTGACCAGGTTTTAATAACTTTGCTGGCGCTGGAGCCTGCGTCGAGGTCCACCTTGCGCAGCAGCGATTCTTCGACGTAAGGACCTTTCTTAATCGATCTTGGCACAACTGTCTCCTTTACTTGTTCTTACGGCGCACAATAAAACGATCGGTGCGTTTATTAGCGCGTGTTTTGTAACCCTTAGTCGGCACACCCCAAGGGGTAACCGGGTGGCGTCCACCTGAACTCTTGCCCTCACCACCACCATGCGGGTGGTCGATGGGGTTCATGGCTACACCGCGTGTCTGAGGCCGTTTGCCAAGCCAGCGACTACGCCCTGCTTTACCAATTTTAATATTTTCGTGGTCAACATTGCCAACTTGCCCTATGGTCGCACTGCATTCCTGCAGCACCAGGCGAACTTCACCTGAAGGGAGGCGCAGTTGCGCATACTTACCCTCTTTGGCTGCCAGAGTCGCGTAGGCACCTGCACTTCTGGCTAATTGCCCTCCTTTACCGATCCTGAGTTCAACATTGTGAATCCAGGTACCCAGAGGGATAGCCCTGATCTGCATAGTATTTCCAGGCTTGATATCAGCAGCATTGCTGGTAAGAACACTATTGCCAACCTCAAGACCTTGCGGAGCAAGGATGTAGCGTTTTTCGCCATCTGCATAATTTAGCAGTGCTATTCTGGCAGAACGGTTGGGGTCATACTCTATAGTCACAACTTTGGCCGGGATCTCATTTTTGTCCCGTCTGAAGTCAATGATACGGTACATCCGTTTATGCCCACCGCCGGTATGGCGCTTAGTAATACGACCGTTATTATTCCGCCCGCCACTTCTTTTCAAAGGCTCTAAAAGAGACCTTTCCGGTGTCGATGTTGTAACCTCTTCAAAAGACGAGGCCGTCATGTGACGCCGCCCTGGCGAGGTTGGCTTAAACTTTTTTATCGCCATTTTCCTACTCCGTATTCCTTAAACTGTCATTACACGCCAAAAAAATCGATGTTGCTACCTTCGGCGAGAGTAATATACGCCTTCTTCCGATTGGGACGCTTGCCAAACTGTCGTCCGACACGCTTGACCTTGCCAGCAACAATCATGGTGTTTACCTCTGTAACTTTGACATCAAACGCTTTCTCAATAGCTCGTTTGATCTCAACTTTATTAGCATCCCGCGCCACTTCAAACGCTACGACCCGACCATCTTCTTTCTGCATAGTCGTTTTTTCGGTCAACAGCGGCTTTTTTATCAACTGATGCAAAGGTCTCATTGTGCTAACGCTCCTTCCAGGATTTCGACGGCACCCTCTGTCACCACGAGATTTCGATACTTCATTACATCGTAGACATTAATACCTTCTGCCCGCAGTACTTTTACATTGTGCAGATTGCGTGCGGATAGTTCTATTTCTGGGTTGGCCCCATCGATAACAATCAAGGCATTCTCCAGCTCAAGCCCGCGCATGATCTGCGCAAACGACTTCGTACTGACCGTATCCAGCTTCATTTCGGACAGCACGAGCATCTCTTTGCCCTGAAAACGCGCTGAAAGGGCTGAGCACAACGCAGCGCGCCGAACTTTCTTGTTGAGTTTAAACCCGTACTGGCGGGGGGATGGTCCAAATGCAACTCCACCACCTACATAATGAGGCGCGCGGATGGTTCCCTGGCGGGCATTACCGGTCCCTTTTTGCTTGTAGGGTTTCCTACCACCACCGGCCACCATACTGCGGGACTTTGTCGCAGCAGTTCCCTGACGGCGTGCGGCCAACTGACTACGCACTACATCATGAATCAGATATCCCTTTACCTGTGTATCAAACACGCTGTCGTTCAGCTCACGCTCCGACAACGGATTTTTTTGCATATCATAAACAGTAACTTTAGCCATTGTACTTCTCCCGTATCACCTTGGCCTAGGCCTTCGCCTTCACCGCTTTGCGAATTGCGACCAGACCATTTTTCGGACCAGGGATCGCACCCTTAACCAGAACCACATTCTGATCGGCACGCACGTCAACAATTTCAAGGTTCTGAACTGTCACCTGCTCATTACCCATCTGACCAGCCATTTTTTTGCCTTTAAATACCTTTGCCGGCGAAGCACTGCAACCAATTGCACCGGCACCACGATGGAACTTGGAACCGTGGCTACTACGGCCGCCGGAAAAATTCCACCGCTTCATAACACCCTGAAAGCCTTTGCCTTTACTCGTTCCAACAACGTCGACAATGTCGCCGGCACTGAATAAATCACTGCATTTTATCTGGGCACCGACTTCATGCTCGGCCACATCACCACCCACTTCACGCAGATATTTGAATACGCCCTGTCCAGCCTTGGAAAAATGGCCGGCGAGGGGTTTATTTATACGTTGGGCCTTCTGTTCACCAAACCCGAGCTGCACTGCGCTGTAACCATCGGTTTCAGCCACTTTCTTCTGCACAACCGTGCACGGACCTGCCTCAATCACTGTGACCGGGATACGCACACCGCTCTCGGTAAATATCTGGGTCATTCCCAGCTTTTTTCCAAGAATACCGTTTACCATCTCTCTATCCTCATCTTCTATATAGCAACTTGAACCGTGTCTACAGTTTTATCTCTACAAACACACCGGCGGATAGATCCAACTTCATCAGCGCATCTACTGTCTGCTGCGTCGGCTCAAGAATATCAAGCAGGCGCTTGTGCGTGCGAATTTCAAACTGCTCACGACTCTTTTTATCGACGTGTGGCCCCCGCAGGACACAGTACTTGTTGATCACTGTAGGAAGCGGAATTGGCCCCGCCAAACGTGAGCCAGTACGCTTCACCGTATCTACGATCTCGTTAACTGCCATATCAAGCAGCTTATGGTCATACGCCTTCAGGCGAATTCTTATCTTCTGACTAGACATCTGAATCCTCTACTACTCAATAATTTCGCTTACGACACCAGCGCCTACCGTACGTCCACCTTCGCGGATTGCAAAGCGCAACTCTTTTTCCATGGCGATGGGGGTGATCAGGTCAACAGTCATGGAGATGTTGTCGCCTGGCATTACCATCTCTACCCCTTCTGGCAATTCTACGATCCCGGTTACGTCAGTGGTGCGGAAGTAGAACTGGGGACGATAGCCTTTGAAGAACGGGGTGTGACGCCCACCTTCTTCTTTGGTAAGGATGTACGCTTCGGCTTTGAACCGGGTGTGTGGCTTAATGCTGCCAGGGGCCGCCAGTACTTGGCCGCGCTCGATATCTTCACGCTTGAGGCCGCGCAACAGGATTCCGACGTTGTCACCGGCCTGTCCCTGGTCGAGCAGCTTCCGGAACATCTCTACGCCGGTAACTGTGCTTTTGCGGGTATCTTTCATCCCGATGATTTCTACTTCTTCGCCGACCTTGACTATCCCTTTCTCTATACGCCCGGTGGCGACGGTGCCGCGCCCGGAGATGGAGAAGACGTCTTCTACCGGCATGAGGAACGGCAGATCAATGGCGCGCTCAGGCTGGGGAATATATTTATCCACCTGCTCCATGAGCTCGATAATGGGCTGCTCGTCAGGGTCGCCGGTGGCGCACTGCAGGGCCTTGAGGGCGCTGCCGATTACGACGGGAATGTCGTCGCCGGGAAAGTCGTAAGAGCTCAAGAGCTCGCGCACTTCCATCTCAACAAGCTCCATGAGTTCTTCGTCGTCTACCATGTCGGCTTTGTTGAGGAACACTACCAGGGCGGGGACTCCTACCTGGCGCGCAAGCAGGATGTGCTCACGGGTCTGGGGCATGGGACCGTCCGCTGCGGATACAACCAGGATGGCGCCGTCCATCTGTGCGGCTCCGGTGATCATATTCTTGACGTAGTCAGCATGACCGGGGCAGTCTACGTGGGCGTAGTGCCGGTTGGCGGTCGAGTATTCTACGTGAGAGGTGGAGATGGTGATGCCACGCTCGCGCTCTTCGGGCGCGTTATCGATCTGGTCGAAGGCGCGGGCTTCCCCTCCACCCTGTCCGGCCATTACTTTGGTGATGGCGGCAGTGAGGGTTGTCTTGCCATGGTCAACGTGCCCAATGGTTCCTATGTTGACGTGAGGCTTGCTTCTATCAAATTTCTCTTTGGACATATCGTACTCCTTAGCCTTTGACCTTGGCAATAATTTCTTCTGAAATCGCCTTTGGCACCTGTGCGTAGTGATCAAACACCATTGTATATGTGGCACGGCCCTGGGTAGAGCTGCGCAAATCAGTAGCATACCCGAACATGTTGGACAGGGGCACGTGAGCGCTGATCACCTGGGCACCGCCACGTGAATCCATGCTCAACACTTTGCCGCGCCGACTATTAATATCGCCGATAACATCACCCATGTACTCCTCGGGCACCACAACCTCTACGGCCATTGTGGGCTCAAGCAGCACCGGACCTGCCTTAGCAGCACCGCTCTTGAATCCCATGGAGCCCGCGATCTTAAACGCCATCTCAGAAGAGTCAACGTCATGATAAGAACCATCGAAGCAAGTAACCTTGACATCGACAATGGGATAACCAGCGAGTACACCAGACTGGGATGCTTCCTCTGCACCTTTGCCAACGGCAGGAATATATTCGCGCGGAATCACCCCGCCCTTAATTGCGTCGACATACTCAAACCCAGCACCAGCTTCCTGTGGCTCTAGACGCAACCAGCAATCACCGTACTGTCCACGTCCACCGGACTGGCGCACAAACTTGCCCTGAACTTCGACAGTCTTGGTAATGGACTCGCGGTATGCAACCTGGGGCGCACCGACGTTCGCCTCAACCTTAAACTCACGCTTAAGACGATCAATTATCACCTCAAGATGCAACTCACCCATTCCCGACAGGATGGTCTGTCCAGTCTCGTCATCGGTGTGCACCCGGAGCGATGGATCCTCAGACAATAGCTTACCAAGTGCCACCCCAAGCCGTTCCTGGTCGGTCTTAGTTTTAGGCTCTACCGCGATATGAATTACAGGCTCAGGAAACTCCATCGCTTCGAGGAGGCACTCATGTTCGGGGTCGCACAGCGTATCGCCAGTACCCGAGTGTTTAAGCCCAACCGCGGCAGCAATGTCTCCTGAATACACCTCTTTAATCTCTTCGCGCTTATTGGCGTGCATCTTCAGGATTCGCCCGAGACGTTCTTTCTTCCCCTTGGTGGAGTTGAGAATAGTAGTGCCGGTCATAGCCACCCCGGAATAGACCCGGAAGAAAGAGAGTTGCCCAACAAACGGGTCAGTCATGATCTTAAACGCCAAGGCGGCGAATGGACCGTTGTCGCCCGCAGGGCGGGTAATAGGTTCACCGGCAGGGTTCACCCCTTCGATAGGGGGAACATCGGAAGGGCTAGGCATATAATCCACCACGGCGTCCAGCAGATTTTGAATACCCTTATTTTTGAAGGCGCTGCCACAGAACACCGGATTGATCTGCAGGGCGATAGTGGCCCGGCGTATCGATGCCTTGATCTCGTCGCTGCCGAGTTCTTCCCCACCGAGGTACTTTTCCATCAGCGCATCGTCATAAGTACACAGCTCTTCGAGCAGTGCCTCCCGTGCGCTTTCAGCTTCACCCAGCATCTCAGCAGGGATCGCGCCAACGTCAAATTCGGCCCCCAGGGATTCATCATGCCATAAAATGGACTGCATGGATACCAGATCGACTACGCCACGGAAACCTTCTTCTTTACCAATAGGAAGTTGCATGGGGACAGGATTAGCGCCGAGGCGGTCGCGCATCATCTTGATACCACGGGTAAAGTCGGCACCGATACGATCCATTTTATTGATAAAGGCGAGACGAGGCACACCATACTTATCGGCCTGACGCCAGACAGTCTCCGACTGCGGCTCAACGCCACCAACTGAGCAGAATACCGCCACAGCGCCGTCAAGTACGCGCAATGAACGCTCAACCTCAATGGTAAAATCCACATGGCCGGGGGTATCAATAATGTTTACGCGGTGATCCTTCCAGAAACAGGTTGTTGCTGCTGAAGTGATAGTAATTCCGCGTTCCTGCTCCTGCTCCATCCAGTCCATGGTAGCTGCACCGTCATGGGTTTCGCCAATTTTATGCGAAATACCCGTATAGAACAGAATACGCTCTGTCGTGGTGGTTTTACCGGCGTCGATGTGGGCCATAATGCCGATATTTCGTGTATTTTCTAGAGATACTTTACGTGCCACTGCTCAACTTCCTCCAGACTCAGTTCGCTACCAGCGATAATGGGCAAAAGCCTTATTCGCTTCGGCCATGCGATGGGTGTCCTCTTTTTTCTTTACCGCTCCGCCACGACCGTTGGCCGCATCAAGAAACTCCGCGGCCAGACGTTCACGCATGGTACGTTCACCACGCTTGCGCGCTGCGTCGAGCACCCAGCGAATAACCAGAGCATTACGCCTGTCGGCACGAACCTCGATCGGCACCTGATAAGTTGAGCCCCCAACGCGGCGGGACTTGACCTCCAAGAGAGGGCGTATATTCTCGAACGCCTTCTTAAACACCTCCAGAGGCTCTTCTCCGCTACGCTCGGCAATCAAATCAAAAGCGCCATACACTATCGCCTCGGCGACACTTTTCTTGCCTCCGAGCATCAGGTGGTTTACGAATTTTGTCACTACGCGATCATTGTACTTGGGATCAGCGAGAACGATTCTTTTTGCAATTTCTCTTCTTCTAGGCATCTTAAACGACCTCTTTTATCGCCATGTCCTACTTAGGACGCTTAGCTCCATACTTGGAACGACCCTGCATACGCCCTTGCACACCGGCAAGATCCAGCGCACCGCGAACGATATGATAGCGCACACCCGGTAAGTCTTTTACTCGTCCACCGCGCACTAGCACAACGGAGTGCTCCTGCAAGTTATGTCCCACCCCTGGAATGTAGGATGAAACCACAATTCCGTTGGTCAGACGCACACGGGCAACTTTCCTGAGTGCCGAGTTCGGCTTTTTCGGCGTGGTAGTATACACCCTGGTGCACACTCCCCGACGCTGCGGATTGGCTTGCAGCGCACGCGAGGCACTTTTCCGCACCTCTTTTTTGCGCCCTTTATTGATCAATTGATTGATTGTCGGCATTTCTTACTCCCGAAATTACTATTCACAAAATTGAAAGAACTTTACCCTAAAGAGGGGAAAACTCGCGGACAATAACAATTGCTGACCCCAAAGTCAAGCAGTTGTTCTTCTTCCACCATTTATTTTACCCCGGTTCTGCGCACTAGTTTCAAACAGAACCGGGGGCTACCTAAACTACAGCTGACTCCTTAGCCTCCTTTGAGCTTTTTTCCGAGTCATTTTCAGAAACTTCACTCGCAGGCGCATCCTCAGACTCTGGTGAAATCAGCTGCACCGACCGGTATTCTGAGATCCCGGTGCCAGCGGGTATCAAGCGACCCATAATGACATTCTCCTTCAGGCCGGCTAAGTTGTCTTCCTTGCCTTCAATAGAGGCCTGGGTCAAGACCTTTGTAGTCTCCTGGAAGGATGCTGCGGATATAAATGATTCTGTTGACAGCGACGCTTTAGTGATACCAAGCATTATCGGCTCACCGACTGCAGGCGCGCCTCCTTCACTCATCATGCGCTCGTTTTCTTTTTCAAATTCAGCACGGGACACCTGATCATCAATAAGAAAATCGGTATCGCCCACTTCGCGGATTGCTACGCGACGGAGCATCTGGCGCACAATGGTTTCGATATGTTTATCATTAATACTAACCCCTTGGAGGCGGTAGACCTCCTGAACTTCATCAACGAGGTACTTGGCCAACTCTTTTTCTCCGAGCACCCGCAGAATATCGTGCGGATTTCTTGAGCCATCCATGAGAGGCTCGCCAGCGATCACCAGATCACCCTCCTGCACACTGATGTGCTTGCCCTTAGGAATCAGGTATTCCATCGGCTCGCCGATCTCAGGGGTTACTACAACCTTGCGCTTGCCTTTCGTATCTTTTCCGTAGGTTACAATCCCGTCAATCTCACTGAGGATGGCAAACTCTTTTGGTTTGCGCGCTTCAAATAGTTCGGCTACACGTGGAAGACCACCGGTGATGTCCTTGGTTTTGGTGGTTTCACGCGGAATCTTGGCCAAAATGTCTCCCGGCGCAACATCAACGTCTTCAGCTACGTTGATATTCGAACCCACCGGCAGCATGTAACGTGCCACCATGCCATTAGGAAGCTTGACTGATTTTCCCTCCTCATCCTTGAGAATAATGCGGGGGCGCTTATCGGATGCCTTAGACTCAATAATAACCTTCCGTGACAGCCCGGTTACATCGTCAACTTTTTCATCCATGGTCTGGCCGACAATAATATCGCCAAACTGTACGCGCCCGCCAACTTCAGTGAGAACCGGCATGGTGTACGGGTCCCACTCTGCCAAGTGAGTTCCAGCTGCAATCTCCGCACCTGGACCATGCAGCAGCTTAGCACCATAAAGCAACTCGTGGCGTTCGCGTTCGCGCCCGGTCTCGTCTACGATGACTATCTGCCCCTTGCGATTAGTTACGATATGGTGCCCATCCCGGTTGAGAACTGACTTCAGGTTGTCAAAACGCAGTACCCCATCGTAGCGTGCTTCAAGGGATGTCTGCTCAGCACTTCTGGACGCCGTACCACCTATGTGGAACGTACGCATGGTAAGCTGCGTGCCCGGCTCGCCGATAGACTGCGCCGCTATTACCCCGACGGCTTCGCCAAGGTTGACCATATGTCCGCGCGCCAGATCTCGCCCATAGCACGAAGCGCAAATTCCCTTTTTACTCTTACAAGTCAATACTGAGCGAATCTTGACCCGTTCGATGCCGGCATCTTCGATTTCATGCACCAGCGATTCTGTGATTTCCTGATTGGCCTTTACGATCACATCGCCAGTGACCGGGTCACACACATCGTCAAGGGCACTTCGGCCAAGAATACGATCCCCAAGTGACTGAATAACTTCTCCAGAATCAATCAAGGAAGAGATCACAACACCGTCAAGGGTATGACAATCGTATTCGGTAATAATGGCATCCTGGGCAACATCGACAAGCCGGCGGGTCAAGTACCCGGAGTTTGCTGTTTTAAGAGCGGTATCTGCCAGACCCTTCCGCGCGCCGTGAGACGATATAAAATACTGTAGCACCGTCAACCCCTCACGAAAGTTCGCGGTGATGGGGGTTTCGATAATCTCCCCGGAAGGTTTGGCCATGAGCCCGCGCATCCCTGCCAGCTGACGAATCTGCTGTGCGCTACCTCGCGCTCCAGAGTCTGCCATCATGTGAATAGCGTTAAACGAAGGCGCTTCCACGACCTCTCCATCTTCAGACTCAAACCGGTCTGTGGACAGATCCTTCAGCATAGTTGTGGCAATATCTTCGGTGCACTTTGCCCAGATATCCACGACCTTGTTGTAACGCTCTCCATCAGTAATCAGACCGTCTGTATACTGAGCCTGGATCTCTTTAACCTCTGACATCGAAGCATCAATATAGTCTTGCTTGCTCTCCGGCACTACCATGTCATCAAGGCCAATGGAGATTCCGGCCAGAGTCGAGTAGCGATACCCGATCTGCTTGAGCCTGTCTGCCAGGATTACGGTCTGCTTATTCCCTGCAAGGCGGAAACTGGCATCAATGAGTTCTGCCACCTGCTTTTTGGTCATTACCCGGTTGATCTGATCAAAGGGGATCACATCTGGGACAATTTCACGCAGAATAACGCGCCCAACAGCAGTATCGATAAGTTCCGGCTTCCCCCCGGCAATCGGGCACATGCGCACCTTGACTCCGGCCTGCAACTCAGCGGCTCCAGAGTCATATGCAATGCGCACTTCATCCGGCGAACTGAATATTTTACCCGTCCCCTTGATGAAAGGGCGGATTCGCGTCATATAGTACAACCCAAGAATCATATCCTGAGACGGCACTATAATTGGCTTTCCACTGGCCGGCGAGAGAATATTGTTGGTTGACATCATCAGGACCCGCGCTTCGATCTGGCTCTCGATGGAGAGCGGCAGATGTACTGCCATCTGGTCCCCGTCAAAGTCGGCATTGAAAGCGGTGCACACCAGCGGATGCAGCTGGATAGCCTTTCCCTCAATCAGCACCGGCTCGAACGCCTGGATGCCCAGACGGTGCAGAGTCGGGGCGCGGTTCAGCATAACCGGATGCTCACGGATTACATCTTCAAGCACATCCCATACTTCGGTTTTTTCCTTCTCCACCATCTTCTTTGCGCTTTTAATGGTGGTACACAGCCCCAGCTCTTCGAGTTTGTTGTAAATAAAGGGCTTGAATAGCTCCAAGGCCATCTTCTTGGGCAGACCACATTGATGCAGTTTAAGCTCCGGTCCTGCAACGATAACGCTCCGCCCCGAGTAGTCAACCCGCTTGCCCAGCAGGTTTTGCCGGAAACGTCCCCCCTTGCCTTTGAGCATGTCAGAGAGCGATTTCAGCGGACGTTTATTGGGCCCGGTAATGGCACGTCCACGCCTACCATTGTCGAACAGCGCATCCACCGCCTCCTGCAACATCCTTTTTTCGTTGCGAATAATCACCTCCGGCGCATGTAGATCCATAAGGCGCTTGAGCCGGTTATTGCGGTTAATAACGCGCCGGTACAGGTCATTGAGGTCAGAGGTTGCAAACCTGCCGCCATCCAGAGGCACCAGGGGGCGCAGTTCCGGTGGTAGAACCGGCAGGGTTTCCAGAATCATCCACTCCGGGCGGTTGTTGCTGCGCAGAAACGCATTGACCACCTTAAGGCGTTTAGCAACCTTCTTCTTTTTAGCTTCACTGGTGGCTTCGCGCATCTCAATACGCAGTTCCTGCGAGATACTTTCAAGATCAAGTGCGACAAGAAGCTCACGAATCGCCTCTGCACCCATGCCTGCGACAAACTGACCGGAATATTCCGCCATCAGTTCATGATACTTGTCTTCCGGCAGAACCTGCCCCACCTCAAGCTCGGTATCCGCACTATCGAGAACGATATACGCTTCGAAATACAGAACCTTTTCCAGCTCCTTGAGGGTCATGTCCAACAAGGTGCCAATGCGTGACGGTAGCGACTTCAGAAACCAAATATGCGCTACCGGACAGGCCAGGTCGACGTGCGCCATGCGCTCGCGTCTCACCTTGCTGGGGATAACCTCTACCCCGCATTTCTCACACACTATCCCCCGGTGCTTCATGCGTTTATATTTACCGCAATTGCACTCATAGTCCTTTACAGGGCCGAAAATCTTGGCGCAGAACAAGCCATCTCGCTCTGGCTTGAAGGTGCGATAGTTTATGGTTTCGGGTTTTTTAACTTCCCCAAAGGAGCGCTCGCGAATCGTTTCAGGTGACGAGATCGACAAGCGGATGGTATCAAAACTCAACGGATCCTTGGGGCGCTCAAACAGGTTGATAATATCTTCCAAAACTCATCTCCTTAAGGGATGGCAGTGCTATTCTTTTTCAGTTTCAAGCAATTCAACGTCGAGACACAAGGCCTGAAGTTCTTTCAGCAATACGTTGAACGACTCCGGCAGACCGGCTTCAAGAGTATGCCGGCCCTTCACGATAGCCTCGTACATCCGGGTTCTGCCGGCCACATCATCCGACTTCACCGTGAGGAACTCCTGCAATGCATGGGCTGCGCCATAGGCTTCCATGGCCCATACCTCCATCTCACCCAAACGTTGACCACCGAACTGAGCCTTACCGCCGAGAGGTTGCTGTGTAACCAGGCTGTAGGGCCCGATACTCCTGGCGTGAATCTTATCATCAACAAGATGGTGCAACTTAAGCATGTACATGATCCCGACGGTGACTTTTTCCTTGAACGCAACACCTGTCCTGCCATCATACAGCGTCATCTGGCCGGAGGTAGCATAGCCGGCTTTGGTAAGCAGAGCCTTGACGTCCTCTTCACTCACCCCTTCAAATACCGGGCTTGCCATCGGCACCCCGCGGGACAGGCGCATAGCCAGCTTGTTCACGTCGCGCTCGGAGAGATTGTCCACAAATGGATCCAGCTCTTTATCTGCGTAGATATCTTTAATCTTGGCGCGCAGCTCATCGCTGCTGGCTCTGCGGTCGAGCTCTGCCTGAATCTGCGCACCTAGTCCGCGCGCGGCCAGCCCCATGTGAACTTCAAGGATCTGCCCGATGTTCATACGTGACGGTACCCCCAGCGGGTTCAGAACGATCTCCACCGGCGTCCCATCTTCAGTATAAGGCATATCCTCTTCAGGGAGGATTCGTGACAACACCCCTTTGTTTCCATGGCGCCCGGCCATCTTGTCTCCAACCGAGAGTTTCCGTTTGATGGCGACGTAGACCTTGACCATTTTTATCACACCAGGCGGAAGATCGTCTCCACGCTTAATCCGGTCAATTTTCTCGGCAAAAATTGCCTTGATCTGGGCATCGTGCTCCTTGAGATGTTCCAGAACACCGGCAACCGATGCCTCAGCCCCGGCTTCATCCACCAGAGATATCTCGTTCCAGCGCTCCATGGGCAGCTTAAGAAGCTTCTCCGCCTCAATAGGCTCACCTTTGGGGAGCACGATCCGATCCTTTTTATCCGCTATAGAAACGGCAGGACGTTTGCCCTTGAGGATATCTGTAAGCTTATTGCGCGCAGATTCGTGCACAATCCTGATCTCATCGTTCTGGTCCTTCAGGAGCTTTTCAATCTCCTGCTGCTCTATCTTTTCGGTACGCGCATCCTTATCCGAACCTTTACGGGAAAACACCCGCGCTCCGATAATCACCCCTTCAACTCCGGGTGGAACCCGCAGGGACGTGTCGCGCACATCTCCGGCCTTTTCACCAAAGATGGCCCGCAGCAGTTTCTCCTCCGGCGACAGCTGGGTCTCACCCTTCGGGGTGATTTTCCCAACCATAATATCACCCTGCTTTACCTCGGCTCCAGTGCGGATAATGCCACTCTCATCCAGGTCTTTCAGGGCGTCATCACCGAGATTGGGGATATCATCGGTAATTTCTTCCTTGCCCAGCTTGGTATCCCGCGCGACACATTCAAACTCTTCTATATGAACAGAAGTATAGCGGTCGTCCTTGACCAGACGCTCCGAAATAAGAATGGAGTCTTCGAAGTTGTATCCCTCCCAAGGCATAAATGCGACCAGAATATTTTGCCCAAGACCGAGTTCCCCAAACTGGGTAGAAGGGCCATCAGCAATTATGGCACCACGCTTTACCCGGTCACCAACTTCAACCACAGGCTTCTGATTCAGGCAGGTGTTTTGATTAGAGCGGACGAACTTGGTAAGATTATAGATATCGACCCCGGTTCCGGTGGTCTCAGTCTGCCCTTCATCTACCCTTATTACAATGCGGGATGCATCGACTGAATCGACTACGCCATCATGCTGTACCACCACGGCGGCGCCAGAATCATGGGCCACCTTCCGCTCCATACCGGTACCTACCAGTGGCGCATCTGCGCGCAGGAGAGGGACGGCTTGCCGCTGCATATTCGAACCCATAAGGGCGCGGTTAGCGTCGTCATTTTCCAGAAAAGGGATCAGCGCCGCTGCAACGGACACGAGCTGCTTGGGTGAAACATCCATCAACTGAACCTCTTCACGCTTGAGCAGCAAAAACTCGCCGTTCTGGCGCACGTTGATGATATCGTTCACAAAGTGCCCGTTTTCGTCCAGAAGCGCGTTGGCCTGCGCTATGGTGTTACCCTCTTCCTCCAGGGCTGAAAAATAACGCACTTCCTCTGTAACGCGTCCATCTTTTACCACCCGGTAGGGTGTTTCCACAAAGCCGTGCTCATTAATACGTGCATAAGTGGACAGAGATGCAATCAAGCCGATGTTCGGGCCTTCCGGGGTCTCGATGGGGCATACGCGCCCATAGTGGGTAGGATGAACGTCGCGCACCTCAAAACCAGCACGCTCACGGGTCAAACCACCAGGTCCGAGGGCGGACAACCGCCGTTTATGGGTGATCTCGGAAAGTGGATTGGTCTGGTCCATAAACTGTGACAGCTGTGAAGAGCCGAAGAACTCCTTGACCACGGCTGAAACCGGTTTGGAGTTGATTAGGTCATGGGGCATGAGGCTGTCAACTTCCTGCAGGCTCATACGTTCTTTAATGGCACGCTCCATCCGCACCAGACCAACGCGGTAGTGGTTTTCCAGCAATTCGCCCACAACCCTGACACGCCGATTGCCCAGATGGTCAATATCGTCGATGGAACCGCGCCCGTTACGCAACTCTATCAGGTAGCGCACAACTTCAAGAATATCTTCCTTGGACAGGGTGCGTTCTTCCAGCGGTTTGTCCAGGCCGAGTTTGTAGTTCAGTTTAAGGCGCCCGACGATGGAGAGGTCATAGCGTTCCTCACTGAAAAACAGGTTTTCAAACAGTGTATTAGCACTTTTAAGTGTAGGAGGATCCCCAGGTCGAAGGCGGCGGTAAATCTCTATTATTCCTTCTTCGGGGGTTTTCACGGAGTCCAGCGCGAGGGTATCGCGCAGATAGGAACCAACGTAGAGATGGTCAATAAAAAGCACCTCCACTGACTTGATCCCTTTTTCGCGCAATGTTTCAAGGGCAGATTCGGTAAGCTCTTGATTACACTCCAGCAGCACCTCGCCACTCGTCTCATCCACGACATCTGTTACGAGGTAGCGCCCAACCACCTCTTCGTGCGTAACTGGTATCGTTTTAAGCCCTGCGGCGGCAATTCTCTTGACCGTCCCTTTGGTAAATTTCCGGTTCGAACGCACCAGGACGTTTCCCTCTGCATCCTTGATTTCAAGGACGGTACGCTGCCCGACCAGAAGGTCAAGCTTTACCTCTTTGGTGAAACTGTCTTCACCTATATGCACCACTTCGGTATCGTAGTAGTAACGCAACAACTCTTCGGCACTGTACCCCAAAGCCTGCAGCAATACAGTCGCAGGCAGTTTGCGCCTTCTATCGATGCGTACGTACAAAAGATCCTTATGGTCAAAGTCAAAATCTAACCAGGAGCCGCGATACGGGATAACCCGTGCGCTGTACAAAAACTTGCCGCTGGAATGGGTTTTACCGCGGTCGTGGTCATAAAAAACTCCGGGCGAGCGATGCAACTGGCTAACAATTACCCGCTCTGTACCATTAATCACAAAGGTACCGTTTTTAGTCATCAACGGTATTTCGCCGAAATATACTTCCTGCTCCTTGATGTCTCGGATAGACTGAACTTCAGTATCCTTGTCCACATCCCACGAAACTAGACGTACGCGCACTTTAACTGGAGCTGCATACGTCATACCGCGCTGATGACACTCATCTACGTCATACTTAGGGGCTTCAAGCACATAAGACACATACTCTAGTGAGCAGGTCTCGTTGAAATCCCTGATGGGGAACACCGAACGAAAAACTGCCTCAAGACCGATAAGCTGCCGTTGATCCGCAGGTATATCTTTTTGCATGAAACGCTTGTAGGAATTTTTCTGAATATCGATGAGGCTGGGCATCTCAATGACGCTCTTCACGTCAGAAAAACGCTTGCGCAACAACTGGTTATTCGCAATCGAATAAGCCATGATCACTCCTTAGGAAAAGAACGAAGAACAGCCAAGGCCGCAATGCGACCTTGGCTTTTAAGCAGGGAATTATGCTTTGGCTCGTTATTTAAGTTCGACAGAAGCGCCAGCTTCTTCAAGCTGTTTTTTCATATCTTCGGCTTCATCTTTTGATGCGCCTTCTTTAACGGTGTTGGGTGCACCATCAACCAACTCTTTAGCCTCTTTCAGGCCAAGACCGGTAAGGGAACGTACCACTTTGATGACATTGATCTTTTTATCACCTACGCCCGTCAGAACAACATCAAACTCTGTCTGCTCTTCCGCAGCGGCAGCAGCCTCAGCCGGAGCACCAGCCGCCACAGCTACAGGGGCAGCAGCAGAGACACCGAATTTATCTTCAAGTTCTTTTACGAGGCCTGCCAGTTCGAGAACTGTCATGTTCTCAATAAACTCTATAACTTGTTCTTTAGTGATATCAGCCATTGCTTGTCTCCATTATGTAGATATTATCTTTAAATGAGTAAATTGTTAGCCGGTAGATACTCAGGCGCTTTTTTGTTCTTGTATCGCACCGAGAACCTGCACCAGTGAGCGCGGAATAGCGGCAAGAACTCCGACAAAGTTGGATGTCGGAGCATTGATGGAACCGAGCATCTTGCCCAGAAGTACTTCTCGACTCGGCAGCTTCGACAATGCTTCAATATCACCGACGCTGAGAAAGTTTCCATCCAGCGCACCACACTTGAGTTCAAAGGTCTTACTTGTTTTTGCAAACTCAAACAGTACCTTTGCAGGCTGGACCGGATCATCCAGCGCTATGGCCAGAGCCGTCGGTCCGACAAGCTCATCCCGCAGACACTCAAATTGGGTGCCTTTACATGCCAGGGCCAGCAGGGTATTCTTAACTACGCGATACTCTACCCCTGCTTGACGCAATTTAATGCGCAAGTCGTTTGACTGCTCCACGGTAGTACCGCGAAAATTCGCTAAAAAAGCTGCTTTTGAATCTTTGAGTTTAGAACTCAGCTCGGCAACCATTTCAGCTTTTCTTTGTTGATCAGCCATTCATTCTCCTCCTTTCATAAGATTTGGATATTGCCTCGAGAGGACTTGAGGAGGCTCGAAATGGCTCCATTCAGTCTCGGCAGGTGCGCTTTACGTGCATTAAACCCGATCGGTACCTGCTGTCTACAACGAGGAATGTGTGCCCTGCATAGGGCGTATTACCTATATTGCCCAACGCCAACCCGACATCGGGTAAAAGCGCGGCGGCAAAAACTACCTATTAAATCTACTATTTTACCAAGGCCTGAATATCAGGCACATCAACCTGGACTCCGGGCCCCATAGTGCTGGAAATACTTACTTTACGCAGATATATACCCTTAGCAGTTGATGGCTTTGCCTTGATTAAAGCATCCATAAGCGCCAACACGTTCCCTTGCAGGCTCTGAGCATCAAAGGAGACCTTGCCAACCGGAGCATGAATAATCCCGGTCTTCTCAGTACGATACTCAACCTTGCCGGATTTTGCCTCATTAACGGCGCGCCCGACATCAAAGGTTACAGTACCAACCTTGGGGTTCGGCATCAGACCGCGAGGTCCAAGAAGACGCCCGATTTTGCCCACTACACCCATCATGTCGGGGGTAGCAATCGCAGTGTCAAAATCAAACCAGCCATTCTGAATTTTCTCGACCAGGTCATCTCCGCCAACGTACTCAGCCCCTGCCTGTTGTGCCTCCATCGCCTTTTCACCTTTGGCGAATACAAGCACTCTGACACTTTTACCCAGACCATTGGGGAGCACAACCGCCCCACGCACCATCTGGTCGGCCTTACGCGGGTCTACCCCGAGCCGTACGGTCAGATCCACAGTTTCATCGAATTTGGCATACGCCGTCTCTTTAACAAGTTCCAAAGCATCGCTCAAGGAGTATTTAATCGACCTGTCGACCTTGCTTTCAGCAGTCACTTTGTTTTTACCCATAGCCATCAGTTCTCACTCCAACTTTATTCGATATCAAGGCCCATGCTGCGCGCCGTACCTTCTACGCTCCGCACAGCAGCATCTTCAGCGAATGCATTAAGATCCGGCATCTTGATGCGGGCGATCTCCAGTATCTGATCTTTGGTTACCTTGCCAACTTTTTCTTTATTGGGAACACCAGACCCCTTATTGATCTTGGCAGCTTTTTTCAGCAGCACAGCTGCGGGCGGTGTTTTGGTTACAAATGAAAATGAGCGATCAGCATATACAGTAATAACAACCGGAATAACCATGCCCTCTTCGCCCTGTGTTTTGGCGTTGTAGGCCTTGCAGAATTCCATTATATTAACACCATGCTGGCCCAATGCGGGACCGACGGGAGGGGAAGGATTTGCCTTCCCGGCCGGTATCTGCAGCTTAATCTGTCCTGTTACTTTTTTGGCCATCAGTTACTCCTTATTTATTACCCAGTCTAACTGGTCTTCTCAACCTGTATAAAATCCAACTCAACAGGGGTCACCCGGCCGAAAATACTTACCATGACCTTCAGCTTCCCCTTGTCGGGTTTAACATCTTCCACGATTCCGGTAAAATTAAGAAACGGGCCATCGATGACCCGTACGGTTTCGCCTACCTCGTACTCTACTTTCGGCCGCGGGCGCTCGGCACCCTCTTCCATTCGAGCAGTGATCTTCGCGACTTCAGCATCGGGAATCGGCGGTGGGGTTGTTGCCCCTCCAACAAAACCGGTCACTTTTGCCGTATCCTTCACCACATGCCAAGTTTCGCTGTTCAGTTCCATATGGACCAGGATATAACCAGGAAAAAACTTGCGTGTCGATGTTTTGCGTTCCCCGTTTTTGAGCTCAACTACAGTCTCGGAAGGTACCAAGATATCGCCGAACTGATCCTCCATACCGAGCATCCGGATCCGCTCTTCAAGATTTTGCTTTACCTTGTTTTCGTATCCCGAGTACGTATGCACTCCATACCATTTCATTATCTGCTCACCGCTTTCTATCGACTCAGTATTGTTTTGATCAAGGTCGAAAGAATTGTGTCAACACCCCAGAGATATATGCCAACCATGAAGACAAATACAATTACGACCAGGGTCGATGCATATGTATCTTTTTTTGTAGGCCAGGTAACTTTTCTGAGCTCACCTTTGACATTACCTAGAAAACCGCTAACTTTTCCCACCGCATGTCCTCTCTGATGATTGTACTTAAACTGGCAGGCCAGGAGGGACTCGAACCCCCAACACCCGGTTTTGGAGACCGGTGCTCTAGCCATTAGAGCTACTGGCCTGCAGTATCTAAAGCCTTTACATGCTACTTCGTTTCACGGTGGAGCGTATGGCGGCGGTCAAAGCGGCAATACTTCTTAAACTCGAGTCGATCTGGAAGGTTGCGCTTGTTTTTGGTTGTGGTGTAATTACGCTGTTTACACTCCGTGCACGCCAGCGTTATAATATCTGCCATCATTTTTCTCCATGGAGTCTCTATTCAGACCAGTCTGGAGACCAGTCCAGACAGGGTCTACTCAATAATTTCGCTTACGACACCAGCGCCTACCGTACGTCCACCTTCGCGGATTGCAAAGCGCAACTCTTTTTCCATGGCGATGGGGGTGATCAGGTCAACAGTCATGGAGATGTTGTCGCCTGGCATTACCATCTCTACCCCTTCTGGCAATTCTACGATCCCGGTTACGTCAGTGGTGCGGAAGTAGAACTGGGGACGATAGCCTTTGAAGAACGGGGTGTGACGCCCACCTTCTTCTTTGGTAAGGATGTACGCTTCGGCTTTGAACCGGGTGTGTGGCTTAATGCTGCCAGGGGCCGCCAGTACTTGGCCGCGCTCGATATCTTCACGCTTGAGGCCGCGCAACAGGATTCCGACGTTGTCACCGGCCTGTCCCTGGTCGAGCAGCTTCCGGAACATCTCTACGCCGGTAACTGTGCTTTTGCGGGTATCTTTCATCCCGATGATTTCTACTTCTTCGCCGACCTTGACTATCCCTTTCTCTATACGCCCGGTGGCGACGGTGCCGCGCCCGGAGATGGAGAAGACGTCTTCTACCGGCATGAGGAACGGCAGATCAATGGCGCGCTCAGGCTGGGGAATATATTTATCCACCTGCTCCATGAGCTCGATAATGGGCTGCTCGTCAGGGTCGCCGGTGGCGCACTGCAGGGCCTTGAGGGCGCTGCCGATTACGACGGGAATGTCGTCGCCGGGAAAGTCGTAAGAGCTCAAGAGCTCGCGCACTTCCATCTCAACAAGCTCCATGAGTTCTTCGTCGTCTACCATGTCGGCTTTGTTGAGGAACACTACCAGGGCGGGGACTCCTACCTGGCGCGCAAGCAGGATGTGCTCACGGGTCTGGGGCATGGGACCGTCCGCTGCGGATACAACCAGGATGGCGCCGTCCATCTGTGCGGCTCCGGTGATCATATTCTTGACGTAGTCAGCATGACCGGGGCAGTCTACGTGGGCGTAGTGCCGGTTGGCGGTCGAGTATTCTACGTGAGAGGTGGAGATGGTGATGCCACGCTCGCGCTCTTCGGGCGCGTTATCGATCTGGTCGAAGGCGCGGGCTTCCCCTCCACCCTGTCCGGCCATTACTTTGGTGATGGCGGCAGTGAGGGTTGTCTTGCCATGGTCAACGTGCCCAATGGTTCCTATGTTGACGTGAGGCTTGCTTCTATCAAATTTCTCTTTGGACATATCGTACTCCCCTTTGTTCTTTTCTTAAATAATTATATAACCTTGTTCGGCCCTGTTCGGCCTTGTTCGGGCACCGAGCCCTTCGTGTCAGCCCATCAAAATCTACTAAAAAAGGCACTTCAATAGCCATAAGACAAGACAGATGGAGCCCACAACCGGAGTTGAACCGGTGACCTCTTCCTTACCAAGGAAGTGCTCTACCTACTGAGCTATGTGGGCAAATATCCCATCCATACTTTGTAAAAATGGAGCGGGAAACGGGACTCGAACCCGCGACCCTCAGCTTGGAAGGCTGATGCTCTAAGCCAACTGAGCTACTCCCGCTCATACTGAAACGCTTACTTTGGGTTAGCCTGTTCCCGGTTCCGCAGTAAACGCTTTTAGCTCCTGCAGCAACAAGACAACATATTCACCCGAAGTGAAATTTTGGTGGAGGGAGGAGGATTTGAACCTCCGAAGTCTACGACGGCAGATTTACAGTCTGCTCCCTTTGGCCACTTGGGTATCCCTCCAAAGGACTTTCTGAAAGGCTTGCGCCTGTTTTTTTCTATGGAGCTGGCGAGAGGAATTGAACCCCCAACCTACTGATTACAAGTCAGTTGCTCTACCAATTGAGCTACGCCAGCGCAGAGTTGCAATGTGTACACTATCCCGGCGCGGGTTGCAACCTTTTTTACCGCTTTTTCTCTAGTGCAAGAACGCAAAGGGTTATAATTGAATTGACTTCGAGTGTCAACCGTTTTCCTTGCTTTTCATGCCTGAATCTTTTTTTCTGCCTCACGGCGCTGGCGCACTACTTCAAACAGCGCAATCCCTGTAGCCACTGAAACGTTAAGGGACTCGACCTTTCCCGGCATGGGGATCTGCAGCGCAGCATCACAGACCTGCAGCACTCCAGGGCGTAGACCTCGCCCCTCACTCCCAGCTACCAGGGCCAGATCACCGCTTAAGTCGGTTGCATAAATAGATGCTGCATCATCCAGCGCCAGTCCATACACCCATACCCCTTCAGCCTTGAGTGCCTCAATGGTGCGGGCAAGATTGGTGACCTGACACATCGTGATGGCACCGATGGTACCCGCTGCTGCTTTTTCCACCACCGGCGTCACCTGACAGCTGCGATCTTTGGTGTAGATCACCGCCTGGCATCCGGCAGCGGCGGCAGAACGGATCAGGGCACCAAAGTTGTGCGGATCGGTTACGCTGTCCAGCAGCAGGAAAAAACGCCTGGCAGGAGGGTTGTCCCGCAGAACCTGCGCCAGGGTTTTGTGCTCTACAGGCTCTGTATATGCAGCAATACCCTGATGCCTGTCTGTAGCGCATAAGCGGGTAAGTTCACTGGGCTCCAGCTGTTTAACTTCTATGCCGCGCTGACGCGCGCAGTCGATAAGTTTCTGCACCCGCGGATTCGAACCCGCGCGCGCATACACCAAAGAATGGACACACGTAGCTGCGCTACGAGCTTCTTCGTTTCCTGACTCCAGAGCGGCGGCAACTACATTAACCCCGCATACAATTCTATGCTTAGGGTTATGCTTGGCCAAGAGCACCTTCAATTTCTGCACCTTCCATCTCTGTAACTATGGCGCGCGCAGCTGCGACGGGGTCCTCTGCGGCAGAAATCGGCCGGCCCACCACGATGTAGTCAGCCCCTGCCGTTATGGCCGCAGCAGGGGTGACAACCCGCTGCTGGTCATGCACCGCCGCTGATGCAGGCCTTACCCCCGGCGTCACCACGATAAAATCCTCCCCGCAGGCAGCTCGAATGAGCCCTGCTTCACGTGCGGAAGCGACCACTCCATTAAGGCCTGACTTTTTAACCAGAATCGCCAACCGTGTCACCATCTCATCCACAGGGTATTCAATTCCAACCGCGTGTAGATCCTCGGCACTGGAAGAGGTCAACACAGTCACCCCCAGGGTTATGGGGATAGCCAGCCCCTCGTTCTGCGCCACTGCACACAGCCGCTCCTGCATGGTGGCCATCATGTTGGCTCCCCCAAGCGCATGCACATTGAACATTTTCACCCCGAGGCGCGCCGCCTCAACAGCCGCAGCCGCCACGGTGTTGGGAATGTCGTGATACTTAAGATCGAGAAACACCTGGGCTCCAGCAGCGTGGACCATCTCTACCACCGCCGGGCCACAGCGGGTAAACAGCTGCTTGCCCACCTTGAACATCCCCACCTCATATCTGAGCTCTTCAACCCAGCGTGCTGCAGCCTCAAACGTATCTACATCCAGCGCAAAGATAAGCCGGTCTTTCATCATTTATTCTCCATTGATACAGGCGACGTCGGAGGGGTAACACCCCGGCCACGCCGCGTTATCAGTCAAGCAGCTTGCGGGCGCGCATGGTAAACTCCTGCACCCGGCGCACCATATCGGTCGCGGCAGCGGCGCCCAACGCCCTCCTGGCCATGGAACATTCCTGATACACAACCTCTGTGAGCGCTTCCACCAGCAGGCGTTTCTGTTCTGCCAATTCAAGCCCGTGAAGATTTTCCGCCAGGGCGCGCATATCCAAGGTGCCATCTGGATGGATCTGCACCCCACGAAATACATATATATGTGGATCGGGCAGCTCGCGAATAAAGCGATTAATCTCTGCGAGCATTTCCCCACTGTGCGGGCTGACTTGCGCATAAAGCAGCGCCAGCATTTCATTGAATATGGCAAGGATTGTTTCCAGCTCTGCCGCCAGTGGCTGTAGATGTTCTTCGCGTTCGGTTACTTCGAGCATCCCCTTCTCCACCAGTTGATACAAGGTTCGGAGGGCATCGTATTCTGACATTTCGCTCGTCCCGAGGAGTTTGCGTACCGACTGTCCGGTGACATAGAGCTGGCGCATCATGTTCTTTTCTTCTGAGCTCAAACCCTGCGGCGCCTTTCCACTGTAACCCAGCATGGCCTCCGGCCTGCGCAACCTGCGCCAGTACAGCGCCTTTTCATCCACCCGCCGCAGCCCCTCCATGATGAGGTTTTGCGTACTCATGGACAGGCGCACAATGTTATCCTGCTCCGGGTCGGCCGGGACAAAGAAACAGCTGCCACTGTCGTAAGCAAACAGTGCATATACAATAGACTCAACCTGCTGGCGTGTTGCCAGCCATAGATCACGCGCTGCCACCAGCTGGCGCTTGACCAGTAGCTGACTTAAGTTTGCGGCGCTGCTGATCTCAGAACGGACACTGCGCAGATCCTTGCGCTCAAGTTTACCCATTTCGCACAACACTTCCCCCAGGTCGTCTTCGAGGCGATCACTGGTGGCGAAGATAATTTCTCCATCTTTAAAAAACAGGCGGCGCAGGCCATCCGCCAAGTCGAGGTGCAAAATACCGGTTTTGCGAAACATATTGAAGAACGACAGTACGTCGGGAATTCCCACCGTTTTGAGGGTGACAATAACCTCCGGCTTTTGCGCTCCATGCACGCCAAGGAGGATATGCCCCGCAGAGCATGACTCCACCTGCAACTTTGGCGCGTCAAGCCCCGCCACTATACGGCGCGGCAATGCCACCCGTCCTCTGTCGTCCACCTCCACCTGATACATAACGCAACTATTCCCGTATGGACTGCGCAGGCGGTGGTGCCTGCATGGTTTTCTGCATCGCTTCTTCCACCTGTCCGCGCAGCCACGCAGGTGCTTCACTCACAGGCACCATCTCCTTGTCTCCAGAACTGCGCCAGGAAATTTCGAACATATCCTCTTTCAGGCCCCGCGCACCAACCGTAACCCGCAGGGGGATTCCGATAAGATCCGCGTCTTTGAACTTACTGCCCGGACGTTCATCCCGATCATCCAGCAACACCTCTATTCCATTATCCTGCAGATGCCGATACAGCGTTTCTCCAGCATCCGCGACCTGTGTATCCTTAGGGTTGAGCAACGTAATCAGCACCTGGAACGGCGCTATCGACATGGGAAAGATGATACCGTTGCCATCGTGATTCTGCTCAATCGCGGCGGCTACACTGCGCCCGATACCAATACCGTAACACCCCATCTCCAGGGTTTGTTCCTTGCCGGCAGCATTCAGTACTGTAGCACCCAAAGCTTCGGAATATTTGGTTCCAAGCTTAAACACATGCCCCACTTCAATACCGCGCCAGCACTGCAGAGTCCCGGTGCAATCACACCGCGGACACCTGTCTCCGGCTTCGGCCTGACGCAGATCAGCAAACGCACTCACAGCAAAATCACGCCCGTAATTGACCCCGCGATAATGGGTATCTGCAACATTGGCACCGGCGACGCAGTCCGCCAGAAGGGCAACCTCGTTGTCCGCCAGAATCGGGCAGCTCAGCCCTATCGGGCCGGCGAAGCCACGCGGCGCCCCGCTCAGGGTTTCTACCGTCGCTTCATCCACCAGCGTCACCTCATTGCAGCCGAGCTTGCGACACAGCTTGATTTCATTCAGCTCACGGTCGCCGCGCAACACCACTGCCACATGCGCACCCGTATCGGTCTCAAGCAGCAGGGTTTTGAGCATCTGTTGCGGCTGTATATGTAAAAATTCTGCTACTTCAGCCACTGTTTTCTGCCCCGGAGTTTCTACCTTCTCCAGCTGCTGTCCAGGTTCCGGAGGGTGTCCTTCGGGTGGGCGCAGGTGTGCCTTTTCCACGTTGGCGGCATAGTCACAGGTATCGCAGGAAACGATGGCATCTTCACCGGAGTCCGCCAGAACCATAAACTCATGGGAGAATGATCCGCCGATATTGCCGGTATCTGCCTCAACCGCGCGGAAATTCAGGCCGCAGCGCCGAAAAATATTCTGATACGCGGCATACATCTTCGCATATGAATTGTCCGCCTGGTCTGAATCCAGATCAAAGGAATACGCATCCTTCATAATAAACTCGCGCCCGCGCATAAGGCCGAAGCGTGGGCGTATCTCGTCGCGGAACTTGCTCTGAATCTGATACAGGTTCAAGGGTAACTGGCGGTACGATTTAACCGTATTGCGTACCACGTCGGTAACCACCTCTTCATGGGTGGGGCCCAGGCAGAACTGCGCATCCTTGCGATCGCGCAGGCGCAGCAGCTCGCGCCCATATTGGTCCCAGCGCCCGCTCTCTTCCCACAATTCTGCCGGAATAACCATGGGCATCAACAACTCCAGGGCTCCGGCCCGATCCATCTCTTCGCGGACAATCTGCTCCACTTTGCGCACACTGCGTAACCCCATGGGCATGTAGGTGTATATCCCCGCGGCAACCTTACGGATCATACCGGCACGCAACATCAACTGGTGGCTGACAATTTCTGCATCGGCAGGAGTTTCTTTAAGAGTCGGCATTAAGTACTGGCTTAAACGCATGTTAAATTATCCCTGAAGCTAGATTGAAAAACTGATAGAATAAGCGTAATGGCAAAAGCTAGCCTGTTTCTAGCTTGTTTTATCCCAAATTGCAATAAATCCATAGTATCAAGCCAGATGCTGTCCCAGCTGCAAGCCCGGATACACATGCACCCATACCTATTTCAATCCACCACATACAAAATTCGTCCAAAGGACAATCCCGCCATGAAGGAAACCCTGACCCACGCCAATCTGGTGCAACATATCATTGCAGGCACCCCTATCCTTGCGATCAACACTACCAACGAAGCACGCAGCATCCGCCTGATCCAAAGTGCGGTGGCGCGCGCAGTCAAGGATATTGGTGTGCACCAGTGGAACTGCCTCCACGCCACCCCGGGATCTGCCCCGGGGGCAGTTTCTGGAACGGAATTGAGTAACCCTGCCGTGGAGGCTCTGGCCAATGCGATCCAGCAAGAGGGCGCAGGGGTGTTCACCTTCATGGACATGCAGTGGTTTTGGCACGATGACGCTAAACTCCAGCGCCTGTTGCTGGATTTTTCCCAACAGCGCGCCCAAAGCGGACACAAATGCCTCATCTTCCTCGGACGCGAACTGGAAGTGCCCAAAGCGCTGCAGAGCCATGTGGTTCTCCTCTCACACCCGCTCCCGAATGCTGCGGAGATCTCCTCTTTTCTGGAAAAAATGGGGACCAGCGACCCGTTCCTGGATAAGCTTCTTCAGGAACCAGGCGCCATGGAACACATGGTGCGCGCTGCCCTCGGCCTTGACCTGATCCGCCTGGAGCGCGCCCTGCGTCTGGCCCGGGTGATCCGCAGCGGCCAGTTGGAAGAGGTGGTTTTGGCCCTGCATCTGGATAAAAAGCGCGCGGTACAGCAATCTGGAGTGCTGGAGTTTGTCGATAACAATCTGCAGGAAGATCAGATCGGAGGGATGGAGAACTTAAAGCACTGGATGGAAAAACGTGAGCAGGCATTTGGAGCGGCGCAATTGGCTGCGGGGGAAAACCTCCCCAGTGGAGTGCTTCTCATGGGGATCAGCGGTTGCGGCAAGAGTCTGTTTGTAAAGGCAATCGCCGCGCGCTGGAAATTACCCCTGCTGCGGCTGGATATGGCTACCGTATATGCGGGCACCTATGGTTCTCCCGAGCATAGCCTGAACCAGGCCTGCGCGCTGGCTGAAGCCATGGCGCCCTGTGTGCTGTGGATCGATGAGCTCGAATCGGGTATCTCTACCCAGGGATTCAAATCAGGTGGTGGCGCTTCGTCACGTGTGCTGGGGTACTTCCTCACCTGGATGCAGGAAAAAGCCGCCCCCGTGTTTGTCGCCGCCACGGCCAACGCCATCGAAATGCTCCCGGCAGAAGTGCTGCGCAAGGGGCGCTTTGATGAAATCTTCTACATCGCCCTCCCTGCCCTGGAGGAGCGCAAAGCTATCTTCTCCATCCATCTGCAGCGTCAGGGCTTTGCGGCAGAAGAGTTTGACCCCGAAACCCTGGCCCATTCAAGCAAGGGCTTCTCCGGGGCGGAGATTGAGCAGGCGGTGGCCAGCGCCAGATTCGAGGCCCTGGCACAACAGCGCCCCATGACGCAGAAAGATATCATGGAAGCCCTCGGCCGGACCGTGCCGATCTCGGTCACCATGGCGGAACAGATCAAAAAAATCGAAGCCTGGGCGTTTAAGCGCGCGGTTCCAGCCAGCGCCGCGCCCAGCGTGTAAAAACACCCTGCATAACACCTCCACCGCCCTCCACCGCTGATTCCAGAGGGCTACTGCTCCCGCCGCTGCGCGTCCAGGTTCAAAGCCTCCGCCACCAGAGCATCCGCCAGCTGGCCCTGCGGCACTGAACGCAGCTTTACCCCGTGGCGAAACAGCAACCCCATATCCTTGCCCCCGGCGATTCCCAGATCTGCCTCACGCGCCTCGCCGGGGCCGTTCACCACACACCCCATCACTGCAATGGTAAGTGGAGTCTGTAATCCAGCCAGGCGCTGCTCTACCTCTTCCGCCACGCTGATCAGGTCGATCTGACACCGCCCGCAGGTGGGGCAACTTACAAACACCGGTCCGCGTTGGCGCAACCCCAGCGCCTTGAGGATTTCCCAGCCGACGCGCACCTCCTCCACCGGATCACCGGTGAGAGATACCCGCAGGGTATCGCCGATTCCATCACACAGCAGCGCCCCCAGGCCGGCCGCGCTCTTGATGGTTCCTGCCCAGGTCGTACCGGCCTCGGTTATCCCCACATGCAAAGGGTAATCCACCTTGTGTGCCAACATCCGATACGCCTCCACGGTACGGCGCACATCGGAAGCCTTCAGACTCACCTTCAGCTGTGGATAGTTCAAATCCTCCAGCATGCGGATATGTCCCAGCGCGCTCTCCACCATCGCCGCGGCTGTGGCCCGGCCATAGCGCTCCAGCAATTCAGCCTCCAACGAACCACCGTTGACCCCGATGCGGATCGGCACCTGCCGCTCCCGACACGCTTCCACCACTTCAGCCACCTTCCAGCGCGCCCCGATGTTGCCGGGATTGAGGCGCAGGCAAGCCACTCCGGCGTCCAGTGCCCGCAGAGCCAGACGGTAGTCAAAGTGGATATCCGCCACCAGGGGGATGGGGCTGATGCGCACCAGCTCCTTCAGCGCGGCAGCCGCTTCCATGTCCGGCACGGCGCAGCGGACAATCTCGCAGCCAGCTGCGGCCAGCGCCATAATTTGCGCCCCCGTAGCCTCGACATCGCGGGTATCGGTATTGCACATGGACTGCACCGACACCGGCGCGCCACCACCAATGGTTAGATTTCCGAGCCGCAGAGCACGGGTAGTATAGCCTTCTGCAGGGGGTAACAGCATATTCAAGCCTTGGGTTATGGATGCGCTATGGGTAGACTGCAGGCGAATAAGGGGTACAAGACCACAACACCGCAAATTGACGTAAGTATAAAACCATCCACGCATACGAGGTCAAGCGCCAAAAAGGGCTGCACCCTGCCCGTGCGCTGCTCCACTGTTGACACCCGCGCGCGAAGACGTTAACGTGCGCCGGCGAGGAAAGCTCGCCGGATCTGCAAAACTCATCCTAAGTACTTTTGGCCTACTTCAGTAACGAAAAGACCGCATATATCCGATGGCATCTACACAGAAGAAAACCGGCAAACGCCCCACCCCCAAAAAACCGCTGCAACCTCCGCACGAGACCACCATCGAATACCTGAATGGGGATGGCATCGGTGTTGTCCGCGAACAGGGGAGAGAGCTCCTGGTTCCCGCCACCCTGCCGGGCGAATTGGTCCGGGTGAAAATCCTGCATGAAGGGCTGCACAGCCGCGTGGGCGAACTCATCAAGGTGGTGCGCCGCAGTCCGCAGCGCACTACCCCAGCGTGCCCACTGGCAGGCACCTGCCCCGGCTGCCCCCTTATGCACATGGGCTACTACCATCAGGTGGAGTACAAACAGCAGCAGGTTAGAGACGCGCTGCAGCTCTACCCTGAGCTGAAAAAGGTCCCCGTAGCCGCGGTGCATAGGGCGGATAATCCTCTGGGATACCGCACCACCGCCAAGCTGGCGCTGGCCAAGGTGGGCGGCAAAGCCATGGTTGGACTATATAAACGCGGCACCCATGAGGTTATCGATATCGGTGACTGTCCCCAGCAGCACTCCCTGATCAACTCCATTGTTCAGGCCGTGCGCGAAGAGATCGAAAAGCAGGACATCTATATCTATAATTCGATTAAAAAAAGGGGATTGCTGCGTTATCTGGTGGTACGGGTAAGTCCGCAGTTCAATAAAGCGCTGGTAACCCTGGTCACCAGCGAGCGCAACTACCGGGAAATCACCCATCTGGCGAAGTGGCTGCGCAAGAAGGTCCCGGAGATCATCGGCGTCCACCAAAACATCAATCCGTCGACAGGCAATGTGATCTTTGGCCCCACCACGGTGAAGGTTCTGGGTGCCAGCGACCTCATCGATCAGGTGGGAGAGGTCTCCCTGCGCCTGTCGCCCAGTTCGTTTTTTCAGGTCAACCACGAACAGGCGCGCTTCATCTACACCACCATCGCCGCGTGGGCCGGGCTCAAGCCAGGGATGCACGCCCTCGATATCTATTGCGGTGTGGGTGGCATCGCCATGCACATGGCGCAAAGTGGCGCCAAGGTCACCGGCATTGAGATCAACCCTGAAGCAATCTCCAACGCCAAAGCCGCCGCCACACTCAACCAGCTGCCCAACTGTAATTTCGTCGTCGGGGATGCCAAAGAGGTCGTACCTCAGCTTGCCGGCGCTGCCCATCCCGCTGATGTTGCGGTAATCAACCCACCCCGCAGCGGCTGCGACAGTGCCGTGCTCGATGCCCTGCTCAGCGTACAACCGCAGCAGATTCTGTATGTATCGTGCAATCCCCACAGTCTCGCGCGCGATCTGCACCATCTGGGTAAAAACGGCTATCGCATTGAAACGATCCAGCCGGTGGATATGTTCCCCCAGACTCCGCACGTAGAAACGTTGGTGCGCCTGGTGCGAAACCCGGCGGCGGCATAAAAACAACATAAGAAAAGCCTACGTACTAGAGGAGAACCCCATGCACACCATTGACTGCCGCGGCATGCAGTGTCCCAAACCGGTCCTTGAAGCCCGCAAATATCTGCGCACCAATCCCGGTGTTGGCGCTGTCGTTCTGGTCGGAGACGAAATTGCCCAAGCCAACGTCACTCGTCTGGCCACCACTGAAGGGTACGCAGTTCAAAGCCAAAGCATGGAAGACCACATCCGCCTGACCCTCACCCTGGAGGATGGCCTGGAACGCCAACCCACCCCTGTTGATAACTCTGTGGAAGAAGAGACTAAACCCGCTGTCACAACCACACCAAGCCCTGGTCATATTGTGTATATTGCCAACACCTGTATGGGGAAGGGTAACGACGAGCTCGGTGAAATACTGCTGCGGAACTTCATCTTTACCCTCAGTGAGGCGAATCCGCTGCCCCAAAAAATTCTGTTCGTCAACAGCGGGGTCAAGCTAACCTGCACAGGCTCACAGGTACTTGAACCCTTGCTACACCTGGAACAACAAGGGGTTAAGTTAGCCTCATGTGGGCTCTGCCTCGAATTTTTCGACCTTAAGGAGCAGCTCAAAGTGGGTGAGGTATCAAACATGCTCGACATCATCGAGAGCATGACCGCCGCAGGCAAAATCGTGCAGCCCTGAGCACCACCCCCCGGATAAAGCCCTTGATACAGACATCCAGAACTGTTATAAAACCTCACACCAATCCACAATATTCCACATGGGAGTAGTTAGTAGCCTGGTGGCGCTCACGGTCTTCAAAACCGATGGGGGGCGCATCCCGTCCCCGGTGGGTCCGATTCCCATCTACTCCCGCCATTCAATAAAAACAAGGGCTTACGTCTTTCAGGCGTAGGCCCGAATGTTTCCTGCCGTGCGCAAGCTTACCCCACAAGAGGGAACCTTGCGCAGCGCCCGTGTAGCGGCGACATAATAGAAGGCACTGGTGGCATACGCAAGCGGCGATGGGGCAAACCAGGGGAGGAGAAAAGAGGTGGAGTGCGAATATGCCCCTCTATCTCTTGACCATGTTCAGTAAGAATCAAAAGGTCAACCTGACACAAAGTGAAAAGAACATATTAAAAAGCTACGTCAAACAGCTTAGCAAAGGAGACAACCATGAACGAAGTATTCAACAGCATAAAAAGCGGCCTTGAAGAAGCTGTCGCGCGCAGCAAAAACGAAAAAACCAATGTCACCATCTTCACCCCTAGGGAAATAGACGTAAAACATGTACGTGAAAAAACTGGGCTAAGCCAACCTCACTTTGCAGCCACACTGGGCATTAGCGTAAAAACGTTGCGCAACTGGGAACAAGGCGAACGCAGACCCCATGGCCCAGCTCTGGCTTTACTGAACGCTGCAGCTAGAGATCATGAAAAACTTCTACAGATTCTCCGCACTCCACTTAATACACCCTGCTAAACTGCCCGGCTTCGCCCCTCTGGGGCTCGGTGACTACACCCCGCACATGTTGCCACTTGCCAGCCCTAGCGGCTGTCGAGGCAACGCGGGGGCCCCAGGGAACTGACTTGTGAGCACCGGTCAAACCTCTTCTCGCATCCATTCTTAAAACCCTGTTTTCAGAACAAGGCTTGCATCATACCCCACAGCTATCGCTCCACCCCAGACCCACAAAATATGACAAACTGACGCTCTGAGAGGGAGCACAAGCGCTTTTCCTTGTCTCACCTATGCCATATATACATAAAACTATATGTCCAGAAAAGCTGATGCTACTTATCCGGTCGTGCTGAAAGCAGCTTAAAAAATGCACACTATCAGTATGTTTAACGGCAGTTTCGAGCTCGACAGTCTATGACATAGTGATGCCGGCTCAAGGTCAGTGGGAGAGTATAGCGAAAGCAAGTGCAGGCGGGTTTTGGATTTTCCAGCGTAGGCATAATCTCTATTGTTTACTCATAAGTAAATGCTATTATATTGGCAATTATAAGAGGCAATAGATGTAAGCATCCGGAAAGGAATATAAAATGGAAGATGAACACGACATGGATAGTATGCAAAACCCACCTCAACAGACTTATGAGCCAGAGCCGCAAAACGGTCAACCTGGCGAGAAGGGCTGGATGAAGAAGCATGTATATGGCGGCAAGGCGGCGCTATGTTTTGAAGAGGACGAGACCAGGGGTGGAATGCACACCGTCTGCCTTGATGCCGCCGACGCAACGGCCCCGAGACAGTACAACTGGAAAGAAAAACTTCGCGTGCAGTTCACCAGAGACGAGCTTCTGGTTGTTACTGCGGTGCTGTTCGGGATGCTTCCGCGCTGTGAGTACAAGAATCACGGGCCGGACAATAGTAAGGGCTTCTCTATCGAGGATCAGGGAGACAAACTATTCGTTAAGGTTTTTGCCAAAGGAGTGAAGATGAAAGCAGTTCCCGTAAATCCAGAAGATGCGTTTTTCGTTGCTCAAATATGCCTGCACCAGTTGAAAAAGAACGCTCCTTGGCTTGATGCGTCGGAAATTATGATGACACTGCAACGGGTGGTGGCCGCACGTAAAATGCCGCGCCAGATGCACTAACTAACAATCGGTGCCGCCTGCATACCGTGGGCGGCTCAATTACTCCCGGATGGGGAAGTGCAGGGATTACGTCAGGCGGTATGAGTAATTTCGATAGTGCAGGGATTGCGGCTGGATTGATTTTACTCAAAGGAATGACAAAAAATCCCAATGAAGGCATTTTAGCAGACCATGACGTAATGTTTTTCGGATGGATGCCCAAAGAGAAAATGAATAAAAAAGAGGCTGACGCATGGTTTAGGGATTCGTTGCTAAACGCATACAGTGAAGCATCTCGGAATGTAGAAATTCAAGCTCCTTATGAGTTTGATTATGCGTGCAGTAAGACAATAAACAATAATACCTACTCTGCCTATACCCGAGTTCTTGGCGGGTGGTGCGAATTGGACAACGTGGGTTGCTATGTTTCTATCAGCAAAATAGTAGACTTGCATGACACTATTGCGCCAGAGTATGTTGGCGGTGGTGAGTCTTGGCTCATGGCGACAGGTGTCGTAGAAAGCGTTTACGAGGGAAAATTCCCAAAAAACAAGAAACCTGAAGGATATGAAAAACCTGCGTTTGAAACCTTGTCGTTTTATGAGGAAGTCGGCAGACATTTACCGGATGAGATATTCATGCTAATCCCAGGTCAAAACCCTTACCGCGAGATATTGTACCGTGACGGAGAAGGCAGTCTTCAATCGGTTGCTCGTCCAGTGCTAGTAAATAAGGGTAAAGCGCATCTATTCGTTACCCCCCGGAGGTTACGGCTCAGTTGAAAAAAGAGGCTGGGAAAAAGAAATTTCTAGGTATTTTTTAGCAAGCCTGCCCCGACAGATCAGCTCTGTCGGGGCAAAGTTTCACCGAGGGTCAAGAATGGTCGGCCTCTCCTCCCACAAGCCTTGACGCAGATCCTGGTTGGTGTCTTCGACGGGGACCCCTTCGAGTATTCTATTTGTTCTGGTCTTCACATCGGAGCGCGGCGCGAATTCGTAGTCGTAGATCTGGCCGTCGATATCTACGGTTCCCTTGTTCGCTTCATCCCCTCCACCTTCAATATTCAGATTGAGAGCACTGCCTGTCCCCGTGAGACTGTCCATGCCCAGCTGATAGCCACTTCAAACAACCTTTAGTTCCAGCTATTTACCCTTCTGTTTTCTGAAGACGTTTACTTTTATGCTTGATGCGCAAGAAAAACTGACAGCGCATTCAGTGGGCATCCTTCAACACTATTCAACAAAGCTAAACGGTTCACTTTTCGTATATATTCAATTGGCCGCCTGCCTTTACTGCTTGCAAAAAGCTTTTTATTTGGGACAATTCTGGAGCACTTGGTACAAATATGGTGCTAAGCTCCGAGCAGCTCTCCACCCTGCTATACTTTGTGCACCGAATCTGAGTTTTATCTACCCAGAAGGCAGACGCATGAAAATATTGCATATCCTCAGTCAGATCCCGTCGTTTACCGGCAGCGGCACGTATCTGCAGGCTACCATGCAGCATGCCGGCCGCCAAGGATACACCAACTATCTGCTTGCCGGGGTGTCGGCGGATTTTGAATTTGCTAAACACTGTGACTCACTTCCATGTCCTGAGCCGGAACTGATTCGCTTCGGGCATGATATCGACCTGCAGATCGTCGGGATGAGCGATGTGATGCCCTACCCCAGCGCCAGGTTCTGCGACCTCGACGCAGACGAGTTGCTGCGCTACGAAGCCTGTTTTGATACCCGCCTGCAACAAGCGGTGGCGCGCTGGCAACCCGACCTGATCCATGCACACCATCTGTGGCTGTTGACCTCGCTGACGCGCCAGCGCTTCCCCGATATTCCACTGGTGGCGAGTTGCCACGGCTCTGATCTGCGGCAGTTTCATGCCTGTGGCCATCTGCAACAACAGGTTATGCGTGGCTGCCGTAAGGTCGATGCGGTGTGTGCCTTAAGCCTGGAGCAGAAGCAGCAGATCATTGATGTCTACGAAATCTCCAGTGAAAAAATTCACATCGTTGGGGCAGGTTACGACAGCACCCTGTTTCAGGCAGAACCCTTCAAGTCTACCGCCACCGCCCCTGACAACGTCGCCGGCAGCAGTGTCAACATCATATACGCCGGCAAACTCAGCCGCGCCAAAGGGGTGCCCTGGTTGCTGCAGGCATTGCATAAGATCACGGACGTACAGTGGCACTTTCATCTGGTAGGAGAAGGCAGCGGAGCGGAAAAAGAGGAGATCGTGACCCTGAGTAAAACACTGGGCACCAGGGTCACCCTGCACGGCAGGGTCAAGCCCGAACGTCTGGCCTGCCTGTTTAAAGCCAGCCAGCTGTTCATCCTCCCCTCTTTTTATGAAGGGGTTCCACTGGTGGCGCTGGAGGCTCTGGGGTGCAGGTGCCGGATAGTAACCACCAATCTGCCGGGAATCGCGGAGGTGTTTGGCACCCTGAACTGCAATTGGATTCAGCGCATTGAACTGCCTGAGATGGAAAGTATCGATCGCCCTCGCGCAGACGCCGAAGCAGGATTCACCTACCGGCTTGAGCAAAGCATCCGTATTCAGATGGCTTTAATCCGAACGCAACCATCCGCCCAACCGTCTGAAGCTGTTCAGCGAATACTGCGCAAGTATGCCTGGGGCAGCACATTCAGCCGCATAGAAAAAGTATATCGCCAGATATTGGCTTGACTACAACACAAAGCTCGGCGCGGGCGTCTCGCCACACCAAGGGTTGGCACAGAAGCAGATGCTCCAGCTGCCTAAACCTTAGGCATAGTGGTACAAGGGCTACTCCTGAAGCTGTTGCTCCAAGCGTTTAAGGATAAGGCCACAACGTTATCCACAGTCGCCTGTGCATTACCACAGCATTGCCTTTGCATCCATTTTTATTGACCTGCTATTTTGCCCCACAAAGTAAAACCCCGTTAGTCACAGGTGACTAACGGGGTTTTGTTGTAAAGGGCGGGTCAATAAATCAGGCTGGCTCAAAATCACTTTGCGGCGCGCCGCAAACAGGACAGACCCAGTCTTCCGGCAAATCGGCAAAGGCAGTTCCCGCCTCTACTCCGTTATCTGGATCACCCTCAGCGGGATCGTACACATAACCACATGGTATACATACATACTTTTCCATTGTTGCCCTCCTGCATCTGGTTCAGACCTGAACACTAAATACCTCAGGTCGTTGGTTAACCGGATCAGCCCTTGATCCGAATGATTCTTATTAGTTAAGCAATACCATGCAATCGTATTTGTGCCAAACATAATCTACGCATCTAAGGGATAAAAAATATCGCGCAGCCCTTGCACCCCAAAATCGGGGCGGCGTATTGTTTCCGCAGCAAGAGGGTAAAGACCCGCAGATCAGATTGCAGAATCCGGTCCAAGCCCGGTAGCATGATCCAGCACGACAATGCTGTTAACCGTATCATCCTTAGATCGCGGGGCGGGAAAAAATATGGCCGCTGCAGAGGCTATGCAGCCACTTCTCAGAGTTGGGGTTGCAGCGCCGCGGCCGCACTGGTGCCGGCAAGCCAGCCGGTGGAAAATGCAGCCTGCAGATTGTATCCCCCGGTGTCGGCCTGCAGATCAAGCACTTCACCGGCAAAATAGAGCCCCGGCACCAAGTTGGACTCCATAGTACGGGGATTGACCTCACGCAGATCAATACCCCCGGCACTTACAATGGCTTCATCCATGGGGGCGTGGCCGCTGACATCGAGGGTGAAGTGTTTAAGCCAGTGCAGCAGGTTTTTACGCGCTTGAGCGCTTACGCTGTGTCCGGGTTGCGCGGAATCCACCTGTGTGCTCTCCAGACAGACCTCCACCAGCTCGCGCGGCAGCAGGCCGCGCAGAATGCTGTGCATGGGTTCGTGGGCGCGTTTGGCGAAATCACGGAGCAGGCGGGCATCAAGTTTCTTATCATCCAGCGCAGGTTTCAGGTCAATTTCAAGACTCACCTTGCTCCCCGCACGCAGCGCATCCACCGCAGCCAGACTCAAAGTCAAAATGACGGGGCCAGATACACCCTTGGGGATAAACGTGAGCTCCCCGAAGGCTTCGCTGTGTTTTTTCCCCTCGACATACAGCCGTACCCCTACATTGCGCAACGTCAGCGCGTTCAGGTGCACCGCAGCTCCGGTGGAGGCAGTCAGCAGTGGCACTAACGCCGGGCGCACCTCCACAATACTGTGCCCCACTTCCCGCGCTAAGCGGTAGCCCTCGCCGGTGGATCCCGTCGCCGGATACGAAGCCCCGCCGGTGGCCAGAATTACTGCTGCCGCCGCATAATCGGTCCCGGCGCAGCGCACTCCGGTTATGCCGCTGGCATCCATAAGCAGCGCATCAACAGCGGTGGTCGCTTTTATCTCCACGCCACTTTTTTCGGCCCAGCGGCGCAACGCGTGCACAACCTGTAGCGCTTTACCGCTGGTGGGAAACACACGTCCGCCCCGTTCGGTGGTGGTGGTAACCCCAGCCTGTTGCAGCATCTCCAGCAGCTCCGGACTGAAAAAACGGTGAAAGGCCTGCCGTAAAAAGCGTCCGTTAGCTCCAAAATGTGTTATAAACTCAGGGATTTCAGCCACATTGGTAATGTTGCAGCGCCCCTTGCCGGTAATCCCCAATTTAAGCAGGGTGCGCGCCATTTTTTCCACCACCACCACCTCCGCTCCATTCAAAGCAGCCTGTCCTGCCGCCATAATTCCGGCAGGGCCAGCTCCTACAACGATAACTCTGTTTTCCAAGTGTATTTTCCCTCTGGCAGGATGCAAAATCTGAACGCCACGGAACTGCCTGCATAACCTGCAAATAATTGACATCCGCATGCTACTAATTATAGTATGAAAGCCTTTGGTCTAAGTATGGTAAATGTGTGCCTTAACAAACGGTGCACTAATAGTTAAATAAATACAGCGGGGATAAGTATACGTGCAAGAATTCCGCATGTATAGCCACGATCTTGCCCCTCTTCGAACCCGGCCACACCGCCGCCCTAAAGCCAGTTCCATCTGCCATGTGAGGCAGAAATGCTGGCGCTGAAGTCTGACCGAAGCTGTGCGCGGCTCTGCATGCGTGCAGTGGATACCCTTAAACCCAAACCAGGTTGTTGCCCTATGTCGCGAAAAATACACTTTATTATCTCCGGAGATGAAGGACGCAGCCGCGCTCTATCCATTAAAACTTCGCGCCTGAAACTTTACACTGCCCTCTGCACCATGCTGCTGATATGTTTAAGTATTACCGCCGGTTTCGGACTGCGCAGTATCCTGCAGAATAATAAACTGCACCAAAATCTGAACCAGGCCAGACATGAACTCGCGGCGCTGGAGCAGCAGGGCTTTCTGATGCTGACCGAACTGCAAACCCTCAGGCAACAAAAAGCCGAGCTTTTCCACCATGAGGTGGCAAAGCTGCGGGAGCGCAGCACTCAGCTCGAAGAGATTTTAACCCAGGTCGGGATTGAAATCGCCACCACAGACAGCGAAACCCTACCTGCTACAGAACCGAGTCATAACTTGGGGGGGCCCTACTATCCGGTTCCATTGAATGAACCTGAATCGCTTATGGATTTTGCCGGTGAAATGATTAACCTCGCTACGGGCATCCCTCTGGGAGAACCAACCAGCGGCTGGATTTCATCAGGGTACGGCGCCAGAACCGATCCCTTTAACAGACGACGCGCATTCCATTATGGTATTGATATATCTAACCTGCCCGGCACCCCAGTCCGGGCAACAGCCGCGGGTGAAGTTGTTTTTGCCCGGACAAATGGCGGCTACGGTAAAATGGTTAAAATCAACCATCCTGACAACTACACCAGTATTTTTGGCCATCTGGATAGCTTTCAGGTGCAGACAGGCGACACTGTGGAGCGTGGCGCTGTAATCGGCACCATGGGAAACAGCGGGCGCTCAACGGGTTCCCATCTCCACTATGAAGTCCGCCAGAACGACAAGCCCATAAATCCATATCCGCTGATCTTTCTGGGCGAAAAATAATTTTTGGAGTTATATACTTAAAATGTTCGGAAAAAAATCCCGCTCCCCCAGAGCCGCTGGCAGCGCCCCAATATCAACCATTATCGGGGAAAAAACTACCATGCAGGGCGAAATGAAATTCTGCGGCAGCATGCGGATAGATGGGATGTTTGATGGCACCCTGCACGGCGAGCACCTCATAATCGGCGGTTGCGGTACTGTTCACGGTGACATCAGCTGCATCAGTTGCATATGCCACGGACAGATACATGGACAACTTGCCGCCGACAGCACCGAGCTCAAGAACGGAAGTTTTTTTGAAGGGACCCTCCTGACCCGGGGCTTAAGTGTCGAGCCTGGCGCAACCCTTAACGGCGATGTGAGGCAACACGAAGAAGAGATCCACCTGATCAATGAAGATAGCGTAGAAAAGATCGGTACCGACCCTACCTAAAACCTGCTTTAGACAGCGCCGCAAAACTTATCCGGCAACAGGACGACCACCAGCAGCATGCTGCTGCAGCAGAGAGGTTATCTTGTCTGGCGGCTGGGGGTATGAAAACAGAAACCCCTGTCCGTATCTACACCCGCTGGCACGCAGAAAATCGTACTGTTCGTTCGTCTCCACCCCTTCCGCGATTACATCCAGGCGCATATTACGTGCTAAGTCGATAATCGCCGCGGTGATCGCGGCATCATCACGATTGTGGGTAACATCGCTGATAAAGGAGCGGTCAATCTTAAGGTAGCGGATGGGGAATTTTTTAAGGTAAGCCAGCGACGAATAGCCAGTGCCGAAGTCATCGATGGAGAGTTGAATCCCCAGACTGCTGATCTCCTCCATTATACTGATGGAACCTTCTACGTTATCCATAAGAATGCTTTCCGTAAGTTCCAGATCAAGACAGCAAGGTTCCAGTCCGGTGCGATTAAGAATATCCTCCAGGTTGTCAACCAGCCCTTTCTGATGGAACTGGCGTCCAGAAATATTGACCGCCATATGGATGCGAGGCAGCCCGGCTTTGCGCCAAACAACCGCCTGCTCACAGGCACTTTTGAGCACCCATTCCCCTATAGGAACAATAAGACCAGTTTCTTCCGCCAAGGAGATAAATTCACCCGGAGGGATCATCCCCCGATGTGGGTGGTGCCAGCGCAGGAGAGCCTCAACCCCGAAAATCTCTCCGGTGTGCAGATCAAACTGCGGCTGATAGTGGAGCACCAACTCATCTTTTTCAATAGCCTGGCGCAGGGCTCCTTCTAGCATCAAACGTTCGCTGGCACGCTCATTAAGACCAAAAGTGTAAAAACGATAGCAATCGCGGCCTGTAAATTTAGCCTGGTACATCGCCGCTTCTGCAGCTTTGATCAGAGAATCCGCATCCTGTGCATCTTGCGGGTACATACTGATTCCGACGCTGGCGGTGACAAACAGTTTGTACTCATTAATCTCAATCGCTTTGGCCAGCGCCCGCTTAGTGGCCAGGGTCTGGTGCACCACCTCTTCTGCGCTGGACGCACGATCCAGCAATATCGCAAACTCATCTCCACTTATACGTGCCACCGTATCGCCGGAGCGGACAATATTCTGCAGGCGTTCGGAAATACACTGCAAGACTATATCACCGGTTTCATGCCCTAAAGAGTCGTTTATTTTTTTGAAATAATCCAGGTCGAGGAAAAGGATACCCACCCGCTGCCGGGTTTTTTGCGCCCGTGCCACCGCATGCTGGACATGATCACGAAACAGTTTACGATTGGGCAGATGGGTGAGGTGGTCATGGTACACTAGAAAGTCCAGGTGGTTACGGCTTTCCTGCAACTCCTGATCCGCTTGCTGGCGCTCTATTTCAGCCCCCACCCGGGCGGCCATGATAGCCATGACATCCTCGGCCCGCTGCAGGTTCTTAATCTGGCTGCGTGACAACACGCTCACCACCCCGATGATTTTCCCACCACGGCCATAAACCGGGGTGCCGGCGTAACCTTCAGCCTGCAGATTCACTACCAGGGGGGTGTGGGGAAAGCGCTGCAGCAGACCTTCGCGTGCGATAAACATCCCCGAGCCGATGACCTGCTGGCACGGCGTGTTGGTCGGATCAAAATCATACTCTTCCAGATCGACTCCATCCTGATTGGAAGCCAGCGCGAGAATTCTACCATTTTCCAGGCACTTTCCCACGATGCAGCACGAAGCTCCAAACCATTCACACAATTGATGTGCTACCCGCCGGTAACACGCAGTACCGGTGTATCCCAAGGTATCCGCTACCAGAGCCTGAATGGCGGATTCAATCTGCTTGATGGTGGTTATGTCCTGGATGGTGGCAACCAGCCCATTAACCTGACCACTGCTGTCAAAAAGCGGTGCTTTGTTGAACAAAACATGTTTTATTTCACCTGAAGCACATCGAAGCTTGGTTTCATAGGTATGCGCCAGCCCTTCACTATAAACCTTAGCATCTGTGCGGGCACCGAGTTCCGCACGCTCGCCGGAATATACCTGCCCAACGTTGCTATTAAGCAGATTTTCGCGTGAACTGTCCGCTATATACTCGTAGCTCTTGTTGCAGCCCAGATAATATCCCTCTCGGTCTTTGTAAAATATCGGGTTGGGAATCGCATCGAGCAGACTCTGCAGGAAATAAACTTTATCCTCCAGACGGCGCTCAACCTTGAGCCGTTCCAACTCGGCAGCAGCACGGATCGCAACCATGTGCATGGCTGTCTCCAGCAGCTCCACATTCTCCATCTTGCTCCGGCTGAACACCGTCAGGGGCCCTATCACCTCGCCTTTGGAGTTAAACAGCGGGATTCCCATATAGCTATCAATGCCCATTTCAATGGCAAGGTGATCGAGGGGAAAATTCTTTATTATATCGCGTGGATAGTGCTTCAGACCTTCCAGAATCACGTCAGCACATGGGGTGTTTTCGAGGGGGAACTCAAAGTTTTCTATTATCTTGCCGTCAGCATATACCACTTCGGTGAGGATACGGGCATTATCCGTAGCGGAAAACTCCCCAATGAAGGCGTAATCGGCCTGTGCAACTGAGGTCAGCTCCATTAATAACTGGGCAAAAAACTCCTGCCCCACAAACGCTGTTATGCGGCTGTAGAGCCGGGTTAAGGCAGATTTTTCCGGGGAAGAACCCGGCTGTTGTTCGCTCACAACCATATCCTGGGAAAGGGTGAAAATATAAATTCTATCTTGCCTGTCTTGCTATGGTGCACACTCGGCGCGCACACAGATAACGGCGTTACGTGCATCTTTTCTCAAAGGCGCCGCCTGTTTATTAGATACAGAAACGGCCCAATAACGCAAGCGTGAATCGTGATATGGCGTAGAGCTCCAGCACGTTGTTACTCTGCTGTCCGGCAGAAGAGTCCCCGGCTGCAACTCCTGTGCGGGCAGGGGGAAACGCATAAGTTCGTGTCTGGCAGGCAGACGCCAATCATCTTTGCCGCCATGGGTCAGGCTCCGGCAGTACTCTTGCGCTTCATCGTGCTGAAACAACTTCTGTTTTTGCAAAAAAACACTTAGCCCGTCTGCACCACATTCCCACTCAAGAACGGTCTCCACATGCGCACGCTCACCACATCCGGACAGCCCCAGCAACAGCACCAACAGGGCAGCCATGGCCAACACCCCCGTCTGTCCGTTTGCCCCTCTGCCGCCCCCGGCACCTACCCGAACATGCGCCCACTTTTGCGCTGTTAATTTTCTGCTTCGAACCATGGTGCGCACCATGATTATGCGGGGCAGATGCGATCTTAACTTCATCAATGCTTCTCCATTTGCTGGACTTGGGATACTATCGACGCCAAAAAAAATGTGTTACACTCGGCTGTCTTGCGCATGGCGTTCTGAACACGCCTCTTGCAGGCCTGAAATCTGAACATGGGATGGGGATGTTTTGCCCGTACCCAACTTAAAACTGTATTTCTGCCATAAGATCTCGGGCGCCACGGTTTTCCAGCTACAAACTTCCCCGCTACAAGCTTCCTGTAGCGGGATTCCTGGAACAGTGCGCTTCCTCAAATAGCAGACCGACAACGATGCCAGTGCAACAAGCAGACCATCTTTCAGACAGAGCGCTCTATTTTACGTTTTCCCTGCATCTTGCGACACCTCTCTCGCATGGAACCAGCAGGGTGCCCATTAACCACCCATAAGCCAATGCACCCAGCACCGTACGTGCATCTGTGAAAATAAGAACATGAATGATAAACAACAAGTATTAAAGCAGCTCCCCTCAGTTGATCGGGTTCTGGACTGCCCTGCGCTGACCACGTCGAGCGCCCCCCACTGTCTGGTGCTCGAAGCTGCACGCGAAGCCGTCGCTCAAGCGCGCACAGCGATCCTCCACAGTGCGGCTGCCCATGATACCCTCTGCGCTGCGGCTGAACTCAACGCTATCCGCGCTGATGCGCTACAACGCCTCAATACCAAACTGATACCTTCGCTGCGCACAGTGATAAACGCGACCGGCACGCTGCTCCATACCAATCTGGGACGCGCCCCTCTGTGTCAGGCGGCCCTGGACAACATGGTCAGCATTGCACATGCGTACTCGAACCTTGAACTGGATCTGGAGACAGGCAAGCGTGGGCACCGCTACAGCCATGTGGACGACCTGCTCTGTCGCCTGACTGGAGCTGAAGCCGCCGCCGTAGTTAACAACAATGCCGGCGCGGTCCTCCTGGCCCTTACCGCCCTCGCGCGGGGACGTGAGGCGGTGGTCTCGCGCGGGGAGCTGGTTGAGATCGGGGGCTCGTTTCGGATTCCCGCTGTGATGGAAGCCGGGGGCGTCATCCTGCGCGAGGTGGGCACTACCAACAAAACCCACGTGCATGACTACGCGCAGGCGCTGGGGGAAAAAACGGGGCTGCTGCTCAAGGTGCACACCAGCAATTACCGCATTATCGGCTTTACCCAGAGCGTCTGTGCCGCGGAATTGGTCGAATTGGGACGCAAACACGAAATTCCAGTGATGGAAGATCTCGGCAGCGGCATGCTGTTTGATCTATCAGAATTCGGTCTGCCGCAGGAACCTACCGTGAGCGAACAGGTCGCTGCCGGGGTGGATGTCATCACCTTCAGCGGCGACAAACTCCTCGGCGGCCCCCAGGCGGGGCTTCTTGTGGGTAAAAAGTGGGCCATCGATAAAATCAGGAACCATCCGCTGGCGCGGGCGCTGCGCATTGACAAACTGACCCTCGCGGCGTTGGAAACCACCCTGTACCAATATCTGGATCGGCGCCAGGCGCTGCACAACATCCCGGTCCTGCAGATGCTCAACATGGCGGAAACCGAACTGACCCAGCGCACCGCAGCCTTTGTCCACAGCTTAAAAGAAGAACTCGGCAGCTGCGCGCGCGTAGATATCATTGCAGAAAGCAGCTGCGTCGGTGGTGGCGCTCTACCGGATACCGTTCTGCCGGGGTGCGCCGTCGCAATCCGCCTCCCCCAGCAAGGCCTTGCCACGCTCGCGCTCACCCTGCGGCGGCAGCAACCCGCTGTTGTGGGGCGGATTCAGGACGATGCCCTTATCCTGAACCTGCGCACCGTATTACCCCAGCAGCAGCAACAACTTATCTGCGCGCTCAGGCAGGCGATCAACCCTTCAAAGAACCCCCAGGAGTAAAGGCAGATAAGCATGTCACAGCAACACAGGCACATCATCATCGGCACCGCCGGTCATGTCGACCACGGGAAAACAGAGCTTATCGGCGCCTTAAGCGGCATAAAGACCGACCGCCTCAAGGAGGAACAACTGCGCGGTATCTCCATTGAGCTGGGGTTCGCCTCCTTCCGCCTCGGTGACGGCACCCAGGCAGGGGTGATCGACGTTCCCGGCCATGAGCGCTTCATCAGCAACATGCTCGCCGGCATTGGCGGGATCGACATGGTGCTGCTGGTGGTCGATGCCAACGAGGGGGTAATGCCGCAGACGGTTGAACATCTGCAGATCCTCAACCTCCTCAAAATCCCGCAGGGGATCATCGTCATGACCAAGATCGACCTGGTCGAACCGGACTGGGCCGACATTGTCGAAGAGGAGATCCGTGAAGCGGTGCAGGGGACATTTCTGGCTCAAGCGCCGCTGTGCCGGGTTTCATCGGTAACCAAGGTGGGGATCGACACCTTGATCAGCGAAATTACCGCGCAGGCGCGCCAGATCCCAGAGCGGGACGCAGATGGCCCCATGCGCCTCCCCATTGATCGCCACTTCAGCATTGCCGGCTTCGGCACCGTGGTTACCGGCACCCTCCTGACCGGCACTGCCAATGTCGGCGACAGCGTAGAGGTGCTTCCGCTGGGGGAACAGGTGCGGATCCGCGATATTCAGGTACACAACCAGAAGCGTCCCCAGGCCCGTTGCGGCCAGCGGGTGGCGCTGAACCTGGCCGGGCTGCAGCGCGACAATCTCCAGCGCGGCTGCGTTGTCGCCACGCCGGGATTTTTCACCCAGACCAGTCGCTTCGATGCACGCCTGACCTTGCTTGCTGACGCCGCGCGGCCGCTGAAATTTCGCGACCCGGTCCACCTCTATCTCGGAACCAGCCGCGTAGTAGGCACGGTAGCGCTGCTCGACCGCGACCAGCTCGAAGCGGGTGAAAGTGCCCTGGTGCAGATCCATCTGGATAAACCCCTGGTGGCCCACAGAAAGGATCGCTTCATTATCCGCTCGTATTCCCCCATGCATACCATCGGTGGGGGCATTGTGATCGATCCGGATGCGGACAAGCACAAGCGCTTTCGCCCTGAAGTGCAGCAGGCGCTTACCGAGCTGGAATCTGGCGAGGGGGCATTTATTCTGCAGAAACTCACGGAGCTGCAGTGCGCGCGCATAAAGGAGTTGGAACAGATATCCGCCCTGAGTCGGGAACGGATCGGCGACAACCTGGCGCAACTGCAGCACAGCGGACATGTGGCGCAGATCGCGGATCAGTGGATAGATGCGGGGAGCATGAAGCTCTGGCTCCATCGGCTCAGCACCGCAGTAGAGCAACATCACAGAGAGAATCCGCTGTTGCCGGGGATGGGACACGCGGCCCTCAAGGCGCTGCTGCCCAAAGGGTTAAGCAATAAAGCCTTTGAAGAGCTCCTGAACCAGGCTGGGCTGGAACGTATCGGCGAGTGGATAAAACAGCAGAATTTCAACCCCAGTCCGAACCCACAGCAGGAAGAGATCATCGCAGCAATCTGCGCGGCCTACAGGCAGGCCGGGGTTCAGATCAAGGGGCGCACAGAAATGCTTGGACGCATCGAGTTCGGCTCCCAGAACCCTGAAGACCTGCTCGGCTATATCTTCTTTCGCACCAAACTGATAAAACTCTCAGACGAGATCTTCATCCACCCCGAAAGTTACACCCAAGCGCTGAACACCCTGATCGAACACTTTAAACAGCATCCCAGCCTGACCCTGGCCCAATATCGCGATCTGCTCGGCAGTGCACGCAAACCGGTGCAGGCCCTGCTGGAGTACTTTGACGCGCATAAATACACCCTGCGTAAGGGGGACGCACGTGAGGCGTGGAAACTACCAGAGCGCGCCTGATCACGCGGTATGGGGCAAGCAAAGAAATTCGTACGCAGAGTCTGGCTAATGGGGAAGAAATGCCCCTTTCCCGGGACACATGAACCCGAGGCCAGAATCCCGGTTGCCATCCGGGGCGCCAAAAGCCCTTTCTTGCTCCGGACCTTGCGAACCCACCCAGCGCAGGTAGGATAATAGAAGCGAAAAGACCTCCGAGGAAATTCTGGAGGCTTTTTTTACATTAGCGCCAAAACTACAAAGGTACGTATAACTATGGATGGCAAAAAAATAGCGCTGAGCCAGATGGCGCGCAGCGCCGGCTGAGCGGCTAAGCTGGGTCCTGAGACCCTGGCACAGGTGCTGTGCCAATTACCCGCAAACAACAATCCGAACCTGCTCTCCGAAGATATCCCGTTCGCGGATGCGAGTATCTACCGTATCAGCGAATCCCTCCTGCTGCTGCAGTCGGTGGATTTCTTCACCCCGGTGGTGGATGACCCCTACACCTTTGGCGCCATTGCGGCAGCCAACGCCCTCTCTGATGTGTTTGCCATGGGAGGCCAACCGATAACCGCCATGAATATTGTCGCGTTTCCGCGCTGTCTGGATATCGAGATTTTGACCCGGATTCTGCAGGGCGGCTCAGCCAAGGTTCACGAAGCGGGGGCGGTTCTGGCCGGTGGGCACTCCATCGAAGACGATGAACCCAAATACGGCATGGCCATAACCGGTACGGTCCACCCGGATAAGCTCATCACCACCCGTGGGTGCCGCCGCGGCGACAAACTGATCCTGACCAAGGCGCTGGGCAGCGGCATCCTCACTACCGCGCTTAAAGCTGAAATTTTGCGCGAACATGAGCTTGAATCTGCTATTACGGGGATGTCCAGACTGAATAAGTATGCAGCCACAGCGATGGTTGAGGTGGGAGTCCACGCATGTACCGATGTAACCGGCTTTGGTCTCTTAGGGCACTGCAGCGAAATGGCTGCAGCCAGCAACGTTGAAATCCTGCTTGAAACCGCGACCCTGCCAGCGTATCCAGGTGCGGCAGAAATGGCCGCCAGCGGGCTGATTCCAGAAGGAAGCTACCGGAATCGCCAGTACTATGGCAGGGACCTCCCCAATACGGAGGCCGTGGCTCCATTTGCCCTCGATCTCCTGTGCGATCCGCAGACTTCAGGGGGGTTATTGATAGCGGTAGACCCAGGCAAGGCGCAGTTGCTGTGCCAAGAACTGCAGCAAGTGGGGGAGATTGCCACCATCATAGGGGAAATAACCCAGAGCGCCATCCCTGCAGGGAGAGTACTCATCCGCTGAAACCATTTTGCCATCCCCGTGTGCAGGCGGGCAAAAACAATCCGCAAGGGCATAGGAGACAGCAAGAGTGAAAACTTCGCGGCAAAAGGCGCTATTCCGCGAAAAAGTCCCACAGAAAAACCGCCTTATGCCTGCACCGCGCTGCCGCAATCATTTAGATCTTTTTATCCCACTACCAACCGCAAAAGCCTTCCCAATAAATTCCCCGACCGCGTAATATTCACGCGTTCCGGGGATAAACAGCAGTGGATCCATTTTCCTTACATCAATATCTCCCTTTTTATCCAGACAGGAAGAATCAATCTTCACCTCGACAATTTCCCCCACAAACATGGTGTGAGAGCCAAGCTCGATGGTGGACTTCAAGCGACATTCCAATATCAGATAGGCTTCTTCCAGACAGGGGGCGTTAACATACTCCGCACGCCTGACATGCTGGCTGCACGCCTCTATCTTGTTAATATCCCGGCCGGAGGCGATACCGTAGTAATCGGCCGCGATGACATGATCGGTCCCCAGCAGGTTGATACTGAAGGCCTGCTGCTCTACCAGGCTGGCATGGGTGTAACGTTTTTTCTGCACTGACACCATTACACAGGGGGGTTCGGAACAGCAGATACCGCCCCAGGCCGCATTCATCATATTTGGTTGTCCATCTGCAGCGTATGTTCCAACCAGATATACGGGGGTGGGAAATGCCAGAGGTTTTGCGCCAAGAGATTGCTTCATCTGTATTCTCCTTTGGTTGCGGATGTTATTGAAAATAATTATGCGGGGTCACCAGAAGGGAGCATCCTGAGGCAGCTGAATATTTTCAGGGACAGACCCCACACCTGGTACAACCGCTGGCAGGCAAAGGGCATGCTGGAGTCAATGTATGTTTCAACGCCGTCTGATATTCGTGCCACAAATAGGTGCGCGCCACCCCGGAGTCGATAATATCCCACGGGAATTGATGCTCGTATGGATAGGCCTGATGTACGACCGCATCGAGATTGATTTCATGTGCGCGACACGCCGCTTTTAAATTCTGCCCCGCAGCCATGCTACGAATAACGTTGGCGGCGCGGCGATCAGCGCGGGACAGAAATGCCTGAAGCTGACTGCCCTTCAGTGACTCCACCTGCAGCCGCAGGTTGGGGGTGCTCTTGACGTATTGACGCAGCAGCGCAACCCTCTTCTTCAAGAGCGCAAGTTCTGCCATGCCATGCCACTGAAACGGGGTCATGGCTTTGGGTATAAACGGATTGACCGACAAGGTTATCTCACCCAGACGCCCCAGCGCACGCTGCGCCTGAAGCCATACCGCCCGCACCTCTTCCACCAGCTCGATCATAGCCTGGATATCTGCATCTGTTTCGGTAGGCAACCCGAATAAAAAATAGAGTTTTAGGTTCGGTATGCCCGCGGTTGCGATCATCTGTGCGGCACGGACAATCTGTTCGGTGCGCAGGTTTTTGTTTATAGCGTCGCGCAGACGCTGGCTCCCCGCTTCCGGAGCCAGAGCAATAGTCTTCTGTCCGGTCGCGCGCAGCATCTCAACCTGCTCCTTACTCATGCTGTCTACCCGCAGACTGGCAACAGAGACCGCAGCACCAGCACTACATATATGGGTGGCGACCTCGTCAAGGGCCGAATAGTCTGACACCGCCGCTCCAACCAATCCGGCCGTCACGCCGGGGCGCATATCCGCGTGCAGTTGTTCGAGCACCGTTGCAGCGCTGCGCTCGCGCGGGGGCAGATACACAAAGCCGGTGGCACAGAAACGACAGCCGCGCCCGCAACCGCGCGAGACTTCAACCAGGCGCATGTCACCGAAAGCTGTGTCATTCGTGGTTATGAAGCTGCGACATACGCTGCTATCAAGGTCGGCCAGCCACTGCCGTTTCACCGGGAAACACGCTTGCGGCTCCACCTCCCACCGCAGCACCTCATTTTCTCCATATTCAGGGACATATAGCGCCGGCACGTAGAATCCGGGCCTGGTTGCAAGCTCGTGCAGAATTTGTGCGCGTGAAGTGCCCTCAAGGAGCGCTTCGAGCAGAGGGGGGAGCAGCACTTCGGCTTCGCCGATGGTCATAAGGTCAAACCAGGGCGCCACAGGTTCTGGATTCATCAGGGTACAGACCCCACCGGCCACCAGCAGGGGGTCGGAGGCGCTGCGTTCCTGTGCATCCAAGGGCAGCCGCATCATCTCAAACATGGGAGGCAGATGCAGGTAGTCATTTTCAAACGACAGAGAAAATGCTACGACGTCAAAATCAGCAGGGGTACGGTTATGTTCAAATGAACGCAGCACCCCTTGAGTCTGTTGCAGGTGGCGCTGTTCTTGCGGATCAGGCCAGAATATCCGTTCGCACACACACTCCGGGTGTTGGTTTATCCAATGATACACCCCCTGAAAGCCCAAATTACTCATGGCATTGGAGTACGTATTCGGATACACCAGCGCCACCCGCAGGCGTGCGCCCTGCTTGGTGCTGGTAGCGGCCTGCTCCTGCTGCAGGCGCTGCAGACGCTTATGTGCGTAGATATTCGCCATCGCCATTTACTTCTCTCACCATCTCTTGCTCTCAAAGCAAAACGGGGGCAGGTACCTCATGAAGTACACGCCCCCGTCTTTATCCATTTGTTCCTGAAGTATTCTTCTTATTAAGGTGCCCTGAAACTCAATCTACCCGTTTGCGTAAAAATGTGGGAATATCGTATTCATCTTCTTCAACTGCCTGCATCCGCAATTTTCGGGCACTGTCACGCTGTTGCTTCCGGATAATGGTGGGTACATCCAGATCCACATTGGTGCCGATCCTTCTGGCAGCTTCTTCCTTTACAGCGTCGAGTTTATTGCGCCCCTTCTCGAAGGAAGCACCAAAGCCGGTAGCTATCGCAGTAATCTGCAGGGAATCTCCCATCTCCTCGTTTACCACCAGGCCGACAAAAATATTGGCATCTTCATGCACCTTATCATGCACAATGCGCGAAGCTTCATCAAACTCTTCCATCGTCATGTTGCTGGAGCCGGTGATGTTCACCAGTACCCCTTTCGCCCCGGAGATATCAATATCCTCCAGCAGCGGACTGCTGATAGCCTGATGCGCTGCTTCACTGGCGCGCTTCTCCCCTGAGGCTACACCGATACCCATCATGGCCATGCCACGTTCACTCATAACTGATTTCACATCGGCAAAGTCGACATTAATCACCCCACTGGTGGTGATAATGTCGGATATCCCCTGCACCGCCTGACGTAACACGTCATCCGATGGTTTAAAGGCATCGAGGATGCTGGTGTTTTTTCCGGCCAGCCCTACCAGACGATCATTGGGAATTACAATCAGGGAATCGACAACATCCTTCAGCTCCGCCGCTCCGGCATCAGCTTTAGCCATACGCTGGCGCCCCTCGCGGGAGAAGGGCTTAGTCACTACCCCGACGGTAAGGGCGCAGATCTCGCGCGCCACTTCTGCGATAACTGGGGCCGCGCCGGTGCCGGTGCCACCACCGAGACCACAAGCAATGAACACCATGTCGGCGCCACTGAGGAGTTCGGCAATCCGGCTGCGATCTTCCATAGCCGCTTCGCGCCCGGTATCGGGGTTGGCCCCAGCGCCAAGACCTTTGGTCAGCTTGGTGCCCAACTGCACTTTAGTCGGTGCTTTGCTGCGCTTAAGCGCCTGTGCATCGGTGTTGGCCACGATAAATTCCACCCCGGTTATGTCGGCGGATATCATAGCATCAACCACATTACCGCCACCACCACCGACACCTATCACCTTTATCTTTGCAGACTGGTCTAACGTTTCGTCAAATTCGAACATAGCTCCCCCTGATGTTTAACCGACTCAGCACTACCCGCACGTCGCACGCCGGCGGGATTCCGGCCGTTCGTTATATATACGCCCATGATACGTCCTAAAAAAACTCTCCAAACCACTCTTTCATCCGCCGCATAACTTTGTCAAACAGCCCCTGTTCTCCGCGGCTGAAGTTTTCCATAGCCTGGTGTTTACTCCCATATATCACCAGGCCAACGCCAGTGGCGTATATGGGCGAATTAACCACATCTATGAGACCACCAACGCCCTGCGGCACTCCACGCCGAACCGGCATACTGAAAATCTGTTCCGCAAGTTCCGGCATCCCGGGCAAAATACTGGTTCCACCGGTTAGCACTATCCCTGAAGTGATCATATCCTCATAGCCGCTTTTTATAATCTCGCGGTTAACGAGGCTGAAAATCTCCTCCACCCTGGGTTCGAGGATTTCCGCCAGCAGCTGACGCGACAACACCCTGGGCTCACGTCCGCCGACGGAGGGGACCTCAATGGTTTCATTTTTCCCAACCATCTCAGTGAAACAGCATCCGTATGCCTGCTTTATCCGCTCCGCTTCGGCCATGGGGGTTCGCAGTCCAACGGCGATGTCGTTGGTAAGGTGATTGCCCCCCAGGGCAAGCACTGTGGTGTGTTTGATGGCGCCATCCACGAAAATCGCCACGTCGGTTGTCCCTCCGCCAATATCGACAATGGCGACACCGAGCTCTTTTTCTTCCGGCAGCAGCACCGCTTCTGCCGAAGCCAACGGTTCGAGGACGATATCAGCGACATTGATATCGGCGCGGTTGCAACTCTTGATGATATTCTGGGCGCTGGCCACTGCACCAGTGACTACATGGACCCGCGCTTCCAGGCGCACTCCACTCATCCCCAGCGGCTCTTTGATTCCGTCCTGATCATCGATAATGTATTCCTGCGGCAGCACATGGATCACTTCACGATCCATGGGGATGGCAATAGCCTTGGCGGCGTCGATCACCCGGAGAATATCCTCCTCGGTCACTTCCCGGTTTTTAATCGCAATGACCCCTTGTGAATTCATTCCGGTTATATGTGCCCCGGCTATACCGGCGAAGGCGGAGTTTATTTCACATCCGGCCATTAATTCTGCTTCTTGAACGGCCTTGCGAATAGCCGCCACGGTGCTCTCGATATTTATTACCGCACCTTTTCGTATCCCTTTGGATGGGCTGGTTCCTATCCCCACTATTTCAAGATCATTCTGGGTAACACTGCCAATGATGGCGCAGATTTTTGTCGTACCTATGTCCAGCCCTACAATTAGATTTTCTTTTTGGTTGCTCATTCCAGTCCTTCCCTGTGTCATCTAGATAACAGTATCACGCAGGTGTTATGTTTTTTCGGCACGCAGCCGATTGTTTGTCCATTTCTGGGGTCATTTCCGCTTCTCATCCAGCTTTTTCACGATGAGTTTGCCCGGAACATTCAGATCGATATATTCAATCAGCCCCAGCTCTGTTTTGAGCTCGGGATACATCCGCTCAAGCAAATCCAGTTTAGGGCTGAATTTATCACGCCCCAGACGTAACGCAACTCCGTGTGCTACGGTAAACAACTCAAGACCACGCTCAAAATCAACATGAACCTGGGCAACCTGGGTGATATCGAACACCGTCCGCCGCCTGAGCTCTTTGACCACCTCGACCACCTGCTCTAGCCAGCGGATTCCGGGCGTATGTTCCTGCGCCAGATCTTCGCGTTTAAAGCCCGACACCAGGGGATAATCGAGTGAATCGCCGTGGTGCAACACCTTGAAAATCTGGGCTTCGCTGTCAACGTAATACAAATATCCGAGATTAATAATACAACAGGGAATGTGTTCAGCAACCCTCACCTTTATTCCACGTGGCAACTGACGCTCAACCTGCGCCTGCCTGATCCATTCGTTTTCCTCCAGACGTTTGCCTATCAGCTCAAGATCCAAGTCAAAAGTGCCGCGTCCGAGTCGAATATCTGACAGTGCAAGGATCTCCTCGCGCGTCAGATGCAGATTGCCATCGACCTCGATGTTATCCACCTTGAATGCATCCGAGGCACTGAGCAGATACATGGCAAAACCCGCGCCGGTAAAAAGTGCGGCGCCACATACCAGCAGCAACAGTGCATATAAAACCCGGCTGAATATCTTTTTATAATCCTTTTTTGGTTCAACACGTCTGTTTTTAATGTCTTTTTTCTTTTTGCCGGGAAGTCTGCGACCGGATGTAGTCACGGTCTGTACTGCCGGTTCATGGAGTCCTCCCATTTGCCCGCGCGCTCCGCAGAATTATCACCCGCCTTATTTATCCAGTGCTGCACCATACAGGATACGATCCACGATCTCTGCAAAATTCATTCCTTCACACGCCGCTGCTTTGGGCAACAGGCTGGTTTCAGTCATGCCGGGGATTGTATTGACTTCTAAAAAGAAAAATTCCTCCCCGCGCAGCATAAAATCAACCCGGACCGCGCCTTTACAGCCAATAACGGCATACACCTTTTGTGCCGCTGCCTGAACCTGGGAGTACAGATCTTCGGGCATCGGCGCCGGCACCAGATATTCGGTCTGTCCGAGGGTATATTTAGCGGCGTAATCGTAAAACCCTCCCTGAGCGACAATCTCCACCACCGGCAAAGCCTGCCCATCCAGAACGCCCACGGTAACTTCGCGTCCGGCGATAAAATCTTCCACTAAAACGCTGGAATCATAAGTACGCGCCATGGTGATCGCTTTCTTCAGCTCGCCCCGATCTCTTACAATACTGATCCCCAGGGTTGAACCTTCGCGTACCGGTTTTACCACGCACGGAAATAGCGCGTGGGCCGCACAAAAAGGATCCAGCGCAGTATCTGCCTCGATCAATGCTGAAGCCGGGGTTACCACCCCGGCGGCCTGTACCATGGTTTTGGCCACAAATTTATGCATGGCCATGGCTGAGGCGAGAACACCACTACCGGTGTAGGGAATGCGCAACATCTCAAGCAGCCCCTGGATGGTTCCATCTTCGCCGTGCCGACCATGCACCGCCAGATAAGCAACTTCGGCTCCGCAGAGTAGAAGTTGCTGTGCCACATCTTCTGCGGAATCGAGCGGAAAAGCCTGATAACCCCTCTGTTGCAGCGCCTTCAACACCGCCTCACCGCTGCGCAGCGAGACTTCGCGCTCGGCGGAATCGCCACCAAGCACCACGGCTATCGCTTTACCCTTTAATTCCTCCGGCGTCATGATCCTTTATCCTGTCTTAAATTAAGGAAACGTATTTCCGTTTCCAGCGTCACCCCGGTTTTGCGATAGACTTCACCCTGCACATGCGCAATCAATTCCGCCACATCTGCTGCTGCGGCATTGCCGGTGTTAACGATAAAATTCGCATGCTGTGGTGATATCTGCGCTCCCCCTACTTTGAATCCGCGCAGGGCGCAGGTGTCAATCAACTTCCAGGCGCAGATGCCCGGAGGGTTGCGAAACACACTTCCGGCACTTGGCAAGCAGATCTGCTGCGCTTTTTTCCGATATTCTAATGCCCTTCTCCACCGCGCTACACAGGTATCTCGCCTGGCCGTATGCAGCTGAATGTCCACCGCAAGTACACACATTTGTGCCTCAACGGCGCTGGAACGATAGCCGAACTTCAGCTCGGCACTCTCAAGATACACCGGCTGTCCGTGTAACATAGCATGAACCCCTGTCACCACTGCGCCAAAGGTATGCTCCCCGGCGCCGGCATTCATAACCACCGCCCCGCCTGCACTGCCGGGGATGGCGGCAAGATCTTCTATCCCGCTGTCCCCATGTTCCGCACTCTCCCGCACCAGTTCGCGCAGAGAAGCACCACTCTCAACATGATATTGTCCGGGGGCCGTCTTTTTTATATGGTTAAGGTAGCTCAACTGCACAACCACACCGGGAAAACCGGCATCCGGTATCAGCACATTGGTACCGGAACCAAGCACAACCCAGGGCCAGCTATGGGCAGTGAGGAAGGCAAACAACTGTTGTGCCGCTGCCAGGCAGCGTGGGCGCACCAGCAAGTCCGTACAACCCCCAACCTTCCAGCTATTAAGCCCTGTCAGAGGGTGGCACACGCTGATGTCGGCATCCACCTGCTGCCGCAGCAGCTCCGCCATATGTTGTACTTTCCCGCTATCCCAGTTCATATCATGGCCTTTGTTTAAGCTCCTCCAGCAAGCGCTCCCCGATCTGCCACACCGACCCAGCGCCAAGGGTGAGCACCATATCTTCCGGCTGCAGCTGCTCTTTCACGTGCCTGAGCACCTCTTCGGCACTGGCGCAATACCTCACCCCCCGGTGCCCATGTTCTGCGATAGAATTCGCCAAGTCCTCCCCGTGTGCACCTTCGAGAGGCTCCTCGCCCGCCGCATAGACATCCATGATATAAACCAGATCAGCCTGATTAAACGCCGGGATAAATTCACTGAACAGCGCCCTGGTTCTACTGTATCGATGGGGTTGAAAAATAACCAGCAGGCGTCTATCCCAGCCGGTGCGAGCCGCGTTGAGCGTTGCCTTTATTTCAGCCGGGTGATGTCCGTAGTCGTCCACCAGCATGAACCCGTCAGTGTGCTTGATCTGAAACCGTCTCTTAACCCCGGCAAAGGTGCGGAACCCGACTTCAATATCGCGCTGGTCGATGTCGAGCTCCCGCGCTACTGCCATCGCCGCCAACGCATTCAGGACATTGTGCTGTCCCGGCATATCCAGTCTTATTTTGCCTAAATTTCCTGCGCGGCTGTTAGCGTAGAACTCAACCCCACCATCTTTGTACACAACATCGGTGGCGAAATAATCCGCCTGCCGATTCATGCCATAGGTGACAAAACGTTTTTGGAGCTGCGGCAACATGGTCTGGATATTAGGATCATCCAGACACAGGATTGCCAGACCGTAAAAGGGGATTTTATTTACAAAACTGACAAACACCTCGCGAATAGCCTGGATGTCTGCGTAATAGTCCAAATGATCTCTGTCTATATTGGTAATTACCGCAATCACCGGCGACAGGCTCAAAAAGGAACCGTCAGATTCATCCGCTTCAACCACCATGAAATCACCCTGGCCAAGTCTGGCATTGGAGTCCATGGAGTTGACCTGCCCTCCCACTACCGCAGTGGGATCGACCCCCGCGTGGTAGAGCAGGGCGGCAACCATACTGGTGGTGGTAGTTTTACCGTGGGTTCCGGCAATGGCTATCCCATATTTAAGCCGCATCAGCTCGGCGAGCATTTCCGCCCGGGGGATCACCGGTATCATCAACCTGTTGGCTTCAGTAACCTCAGAATTATCCGACGTAATTGCAGAGCTGACCACGACCACCTGCGCGGTGCGCACATTTTCTGGGCGGTGGGAATAATAGACCTTGCTGCCGTATTGTTCGAGGCGCCTGGTTATCTCAGTTTCACGCAGATCTGAACCGCTAACCTCATATCCCAGGGTCAGCAATACATCAGCGATACCGCTCATGCCGATGCCACCGATACCAACCAGATGTATTCGTCTGAATCTTCCGTACATATAGAATACTAACGTTTCTGTGCCGCCATGCGACACTGATGAAGAATTAAATCTGCGGCACCTTTCGCTGCAACGGTACGCGCCCGCCGCGCCATCATGAACAACTCAGAGCGATTTTGCAACAGTCGGCTGATCTGGGCCGCCATAGTTTCGGGCGTCAGGGCACTTTGGGCGAGCATTACCGCCGCCCCGGCTTCCACCAGGGCTTGGGCATTATCGGTCTGATGATCAGCTGCAGCCTGTGGAAACGGCACGAGCAGCGCAGGTCTGCCGCTGGCAGCGAGCTCTGCTACCGTGGTCGCCCCGGCACGACAAACCACCAGGGTGCTCTGGGCATAAGCGCCCACCATGTCGGTTATAAAATCCACCACTTCAACCCGGTCTCCATATCCTGCGGCATTATAGGCCTGCGTGATCTCTTCTTTTTGGGCTTTCCCCGTCTGGTGCACCACGCGCAGCTGTGGAAACTGCTGCAGTAATAGCCCCAGCGCCGGAACCATACAGTCGTTTAAGGGGCGCGCCCCCTGGCTCCCCCCAAACACCAGCAGCTGCATGGTATCTGTGTGTCCATACGGGAGGCCGAACAACTCCGCGCGCACCGGATTACCACTCAGACACACCTTTTTGGCGGGAAAAGCCTTCAGGGTCTGGGGGAACGCAACACATATGCGTCTGGCCCAGTGGGCAGCCATCCGGTTCGCCAGTCCGGCTGCAGCATTCTGTTCATGCAGAACAACCGGAACCCTGAGCAGCGCGGCAGCAATAACCACAGGCATGGAAGCATACCCGCCGAACCCCACTACGACATCTGGGGAAAACCGGCGAATAATGCCACACCCTTGCCAGACCGCTTGCACCAGCTCTCTCAGCGCATCCACCTTGTGCTTAAGTGAGCGTGCCGCAAAGCCACTGCAGACCAGGCCCTGAAATGGGTAACCGTGGGTGGGAACCAGGCTCGCCTCAATTCCGCGCGGATTTCCCACAAAGAGCACTGCATTTTCTGGATTATGGGCCAGCGCCCGCCGCGCTAACGCCAGCGCCGGAAATACATGCCCGCCGGTGCCACCGCCGCTTAAAAGGATCTTCACCTTACTGCCTCCCTGTTCACCTGGCTGGAGATATTCAACAGTACCCCCATACTGAACATGGTACACAGGAGGCTGCTCCCCCCGTAGGATAAAAATGGCAACGCCAGCCCTTTATTCGGCACTATCCCCATCACCACCGCCATATTCGCAAAAGCCTGCATCCCTAAGAGCAGACTGATCCCAAACGCGCTCAGACGTCCGAATCCGTCCGCGGCGTGCATGGCGATCCGCAATCCCATAACCACAATACTCAGATACATGCAGATAATAAGAACCACGGCAATAAAACCAAGCTCTTCTCCGATGACGGAGAAGATGAAATCGGTGTGCGCCTCAGGCAGATAAAAACGTTTCTGCTCCCCTTCGCCAAGTCCGGCTCCGGTCACCCCCCCGAGGCCGAACCCCATCCAGCTCTGAATTATTTGAAAGCCCGCCCCTAAAGGGTCGGCCCAGGGGTCGAGAAAGGCCATGATCCGCTGCACGCGGTATTCCTTGGTCATAATCGTAACCACCCCCAGGGGGATGACGGTCGCAAAACTGTAAAACAAAAAACGCCAGCGGGTTCCGGCAATAAGAAGCATCATCGCTGTCACTACCACCATCATTGCCGCCCCACCGAGATCGCGCTGAGCCAGCATCAACCCCAGCCACACCAGCAATATGCACATGTAGGGGATATATCCGTACTTGAACTCGCGTATCCGGTCTTCTTTTCTGGTTGCGGAATGGGCCAGATAAAATATCAGCGCAATTTTAGCAGCTTCCGAAGGTTGAAAGGTAAATCCCGAAAAGCGGATCCAGCGCGCCGCGCCGCCAGCCTTACTCCCCACCCCGGGGATGAATACCACCGCGAGGAGGATGGTGCTTAAAATAAGCAATGGGATCGCAAGCCTGCGCCATACATTATAATTTATATGCATCGCCAGCAGCATGACCCCTGTTCCCAAGGCGGCAAATACCGCCTGACGTTTCAGAAAGTACAGGCTGTCGCCGTAGTCGCGCAAGGCCATAAGTGAAGAGGAGGAGTACACCATAAGAATGCCGAAACACGTAAGCGCCAGCGTCAATATGAGGATGGTGGCATTGAACTCGCGTTTTTTTGCCCCCCTTTTTGCCTCTTTTTTCGCCTGCGCAGGTGTCAGCTTCTCCGGCATAGGATCTACTCCAGCCCCATGACCAGCGCGGTAAAAATCTCGCCGCGCTGAGTGAAACTTTGAAACATATCGAAACTCGAACAGCCGGGCGACAACAGCACACTGCCGGGCGCGGGTGTATGTGTATGCGCCTGCTGGACCGCCTCTGCCATGGAGGCAACTATGGTTACCGGGCAGATATCCGCCCAGGCTACCGCCATTTTCTGTGCTGCCGCCCCCAACAGAACCAGGTGCGGGCGCTTCTCCTCCAGCAGCGGGCGCAGCAGAGCATAATCGCCCCCCTTATCCTTCCCCCCGGCGATAAGGGTTACGGGGCCATCGAGCCCGCGCAGACTTTTCTCCACACTGCCGATATTGGTCCCTTTGGAATCGTTATACCAGCACACCCCCCGCAGGGTACGCACCAACTCCATGCGATGGGGCAAGCCGGTAAAGGTACACGCAGCCACCCATATGCGGTCCAGGTTATGGCCGCGCTGAGCACAGGCCGCCATGGCCGCCATCACATTTTCGAGGTTGTGGATCCCTTTAAGTTGCAGTTCAGCGGGATCAAAGCGGTATTCCTCTGCAGAACTGCGCCACCGTAGGCATAGCTGGCATGGAGGTCCACTCTGCCCTGCTCCCTCTGGCTGACTTGACGAATCTGGCCGCACCAGACTGAAACCTGTTTCCAGCGGTACGGTCGAAGAAAAATATAGCGGCTGCGCCTGGGATTCTTGCGCCAGCGCCAGCACCTGTGCGTCATCGCGGTTCAACACCATGAGATCAGCAGAGGTCTGGTTGCCAAATACGTTCCTCTTGGCCTGCATGTAGCTGCACATATCGGGGTAGCGATCAAGGTGGTCTGGACTAACGTTGAGCATGACCACTGTAGCTGCATGAAAGTGTGCCACTGTTTCGAGCTGAAACGAGGATAACTCCACCACTACCACGGCATAATCTCCGTCTACCGCTTCGAGCAGGGGGGTGCCGATATTGCCCCCCACAAAGACTTTTTCCCCACAGTGTCCAAGGATATGCCCTATGAGGCTGGTCACTGTGGACTTGCCGTTGGTCCCGGTAACCGCGATGAGTGGTGCCCGGATAAACCAGCTCGCCAGCTCCACTTCCCCTATGATCTTAACTCCACTGCGCGCCGCAGTTTGCAGCACCGGAATATCCAGGGGTATCCCAGGGCTGAGAACAATGAGATCGGCATGTGCAAACAGAGAAACTGTATGCCCGCCACAGTCAAGGGTTACGCCAGGGTCAAGCCGGGTCATGTCTATGGCGGCGGGTGCGCGCACGTCGCTCAAAACCACGTGGGCGCCGCGGCGGTGGCAGAAAGTAGCCGCCGCCACCCCGCTGATGCCGCCACCGGCGACAACTATATGTTTACCCCGCAAGTCAACCATGTTACCTCAATTTAAGGGTCGAAAGCGCCACCAGCGCCAGGATGATGCTGACAATCCAGAAGCGCACAATTATCTTGGGCTCAGGCCAGCCTTTAAGTTCAAAGTGGTGATGCAACGGGGCCATGCGAAACACCCGCCGCCCGCACAGGCGAAATGAGGCCACCTGAACGATAACCGACAGGGCTTCCACCACAAACAGCCCCCCCACAATAACCAGAACCAGCTCATGCTTGACAATAACCGCTATGATTCCCAGGGCACCGCCGAGGGACAAACTGCCCACATCTCCCATAAAAACCTGAGCCGGATAGGTATTGAACCACAGAAACCCCAAGCCAGCGCCCACCATGGCGCCGCACATAATGGAGAGCTCGCCGGCTCCAGGCACTCCGCTGATCTGCAGATAATCGGCCAGGCGTGCATTCCCCGCCAGATATGCCAGGAGCAGATAGGTGCCGGAGGCCACTATCACCGGGCCTATGGCGAGTCCATCCAGGCCATCGGTCAGGTTAACGGCATTACCCGTCCCGATAACCACCACCGCAATAAGGACAAGGTAGAACCAGCCGAGTTCAGGAGTCACGGTTTTGAAAAATGGCACCGCCAGAATCGAGGTGTAATCGGTATATGTAAGGAGCAAAAATCCGGCAACACCAGCTATCAAAACCTGCCATACCAGCTTGCCTTTAGCCGACATCCCGGCGCTGTTTTTAAATTTTATCTTTTTGTAGTCATCCACAAAGCCAATCGCACCGTACCCAACTGTAACCAGCATGGCGATCCAGATATACGGGTTGGTAAGATCAGCCCACAATAATGTCGGCAGTACAATGCACATCAATATAAGGGTGCCACCCATGGTGGGGGTCCCCTCTTTCTTGAAGTGAGACTCCGGGCCAACCTTGCGGATGGTCTGCCCCAGTTGAAGTTTACTCAGGCGCTCAATAACCCAGGGACCAAGCATGAAAGCCAGGAGCAGTGCGGTTATAGTGGCATAAATGGTGCGGAAGGTAATAAAGCGAAAAACGTAGAGGGCGGAGAATTCAGTGTGTAATGGAAAAAGCAGATGATAAAGCATAGCAGACCTTTAAATGGCAATCCTTTCCGGGCTGGAAAAGGATGTATCTACGCCACCTTTCTGAATTTATGCAACAAGAAATCGACAACCTTCTCCATTCTCATTCCGCGCGAACCTTTAATAAGCAAGCAGTCGTGTGGTTGGATATTATGCGCAAGCCAGCCACAGATATCTGCATGATCATCCATTCTGCTCACCTGCGCAGGTTCAAGGCCCTGTTGGCGCGCGCCCCCGACCAGTTCAGCACTCCACTGTCCGTAACTCAATAGATGATCTGCAACCTGCGCCGCTCTGCCCCCAACTTCGGCGTGGCAATACGCTGCGGCATCCCCCAATTCGAGCATATCCGCCAGAACAGCGATGCGGCGCCCGCTTGCAGGCCAATGTTCCAGCACCTCCAGCGCTGCCAGCATCGACTGCGGGTTTGCATTGTAACTGTCATCCAGAACGGTAATCCCCGCGTCGAGCTCCCGCACTTCCAGGCGTCCGGCCGCCATTTTGACCTGGCGCAGTCCAGCGGCTATCTGTTCTGGCCTGATCCGCAAAATCATGGCCACGGCGGCGGCACTCAGGGCATTGTACACCTGATGCCTCCCGGGCAGAGGCACGCTGACCTCAACCACTTCATCCCCAAGATGCAGGCTGAAATCAATCTGACGCCCAAGCCTGATATTGGTGGCCATGACGTCAGCCTGCTGTTCAATCCCATAGGTCACGCGGCGCACCCCCGCGGGGAGCGGCAACGCCATCAGTTCCAGATCATCCGCATTGAGGACCGCCACCCCAGCCGGCATCAGCCCCTCGAAGATCTCTGCTTTTGCCTTGGCGACCGCAGTTACACTCCCAAGCCCTTCAAGGTGTCCCGCGCCGGCGTTGGTAATCACCGCCACATTGGGGCGGGCAATGGCGCTGAGACGGCGGATTTCGCCGGGTTGATTCATCCCCATCTCCAGAACCATCCAGCGATGTGACGGCGTAAGCCCTGCAAGGGTTAAGGGTAGCCCAATAAGATTGTTGAAGTTCCCCGCCGTTTTCAGCCCCGGACTGCACTGGGTCAGAATCGAAGCCAGCATCTCTTTAGTCGAGGTTTTGCCACTGGTGCCGGTTATGGCTGCCACCGGCCCGGTGAATGTTGCACGAATAGATGCCGCCAGCGTTCCCAGTGCTTCGAGGGTGTTATCTACCTGAATCACCGGCACCGGCAAGCCCCCGATAATCTCTTCACTCAAACAGGCCGCAGCTCCGTATTCCACCGCCTGGCGTAAATAGTTGTGTCCATCGTAGTTGGGGCCGCGCAGGGCTACGAATAAATCGCCGGACTGCAGCGTTCTGCTGTCCGTTGAGATCCCGGTAATCGCAGGAGCGTAAGGAGCACTAAGCAGGCGCCCGCTTACTATGCGCTCTATCTCTTCACTATTCCACTGCATACGTGTTCCTTACATCAGAGGTGGATAATCTGCGGAAATGGTGCATTCCTACACTGAAGCAGTTGTTGGATTAAGTAACGTTTCGTCAGACTACCGCTGCCTCACGCTCCTTTAACGCCGCACGCAGATGTTCGCGGTCATCAAAATGGTGTTTTGTGGTTCCTATAATCTGATAATCTTCATGTCCTTTACCCGCCACCAACAGAACATCCCCCCGCTGAAGCACGGACACAGCAAATTTAAGGGCCTCTGCCCGTTCCTGCATAACACAATAGCCGCCGCGGCCTGCTCTGGCTTCATCAGGACTCAGATGTGTGGCGCCGGTTTTTGTCGCCCCCACGACCATCTGCCGGATAATTTCAGCTGGGTCTTCGGTGCGGGGATTATCCGAGGTTATCAACGCCAACGTCGAGGCACGAACGGCCGCCGCTGCCATCAGAGGGCGCTTACTTTTGTCCCGGTCTCCACCACACCCAACCACGCTGAGCAAGCGTTTCGGTTGGAGCGCAACAACCGCCTCAAGCGCTTTCTCCAGTGCATCGGGGGTGTGGGCATAATCCACCAGAATGAGGGCATCCAGGGTGTTTTCCACCCGCTCAAGGCGACCGGGAACGGGTGGCATCTGCGCCAGACAGGCGGTTACCTCTGCCGCACTTAACCCCATGGCCAGTCCTGCCCCCATGGCACAGCACAGATTTTCCAGATTGAAGGGGCCAATCAGGCTTGAATGGAGCTCTACCGTGGCTGCGGGGGTGTGAATTATGGCCCTGACTCCAGCGAGGCTGAACTCTGCGCTGACAACCCGAATATCCGCAGCAGAAGCACTTCCGGGCCTGGGGTCAACCAGAAGCGCCGCTGGAACTTCGGTGGCAAGCCGCTCTCCATAAGGGTCGGCGATATTGATAACAGCCTTGCGACACCCATATCCGCCCGCGGCAGAGAACAGACGGGCTTTTGCGCGATAGTAGGCCTCCATATCGGGATGATAATCCAGATGTTCCGGGGTTAAATTGGTAAATATCCCAAGGTCAAAATCAAGCCCGACAACCCGTTTTTGTTCCAAGGCGTGGGATGAAACTTCAAGGGCCAGTGCGTCGGCGCCGCAGGCTTTAAACGCCTTCAGCATCTGGTACAGGCTCAAGGCATCGGGGGTGGTGTGGCTGGCCGCAAACACCTGCCCGTTCATCCGGTTGGAGATCGTTCCCATCACGGCGGGAGTCAGGCCGCGGGCCCGCATAAGAGCTTCAAGCATATAGGTCAGGGTGGTTTTACCATTGGTGCCGGTGACCCCGGCGATATACATGTTCTGGTGGGATTTGTGGTGGGTCTCAAGGGGGGGGTCAGCATAGAAGAAGCGTGCTGCATACGCCATGGCGATACGCACATCAGCCACCTGAATTACACAGATGGCGGGGTTGATTCTGGCGAGGTCTATCCGGGGTGACTCTTCTACCACTACCGCGCATGCACCTGCAGTTACCGCTTGGCGGAGGTAGTTATGTCCATCCGTGGTGCCTCCGCGCACCGCAAAGAATACGCTGCCGGGCGTAACCTTGCGCGAGTCCGCGCACAAACTGTTTATTTCTGCCCCGTCTGTACCTGCCACACTCGCCATATCTATGCCATTGCGGCGAAGTTCATCTATCAGGGCCGAAATTATCATATTTTTCTCCGGTTTCTCCAGTGGCTACCTCGGTGGCTGCAGCAAAACCTGCAAACGAGTATCAGGGTCAACGCCATTTCCAGGCGCTGGTGTCTGCTCTACTACACGCCCATATCCTTCAATGTGGATATTAAGATCTGTCTGTTCCATCATCTGTAACACCTGCCGCGCGCTCATGCCGACAAAATCGGGCATAATGCCAGATTCACTATCAACCTGCAACAACCGCGGCCCCAGAGCAGTAAAAGGTGCGAGCGCCGCTTCAGGTTCAGGTTGGGGCGCTGCAGTCGCGCCATTGTCGGTACGCGCCACATGCATATAGCGCAGGCTCTGCTCTACAATCTCAGCGAACACCGGCGCGGCCAGCACCCCGCCATATGCGTCCCCGACGGGTTCATCAAGGGTTACCAGAACCACCAGGCGCGGCTTATCTGCCGGCGCAAAACCGGCAAAAGAACTCACAAATTTATCGGGAGAATATCCCCCCGTTACCGTGTCGACCTTTTGGGCTGTGCCCGTTTTACCGCCAACGGCAAATCCGGCCACTTGCGCCCTGGTACCGGTTCCTTCAGTTGTGACCCCTACCATCATCTCACGCAGCTGTGCCGCTGTTTGCGCACTGATTACCCGGCGCTTGACCTTCCGCGCCACTGTTGTGGTCTGCGCGTTGGTATGGTCAACAATTTTCTCCACCAGATGCGGAACAACAAGTTCGCCCCCATTGACCACGGTACACAGCGCCTGCCCCAGTTGTAGCGGGGTAGTGGTAACCCCTTGGCCGAAGGCGACAGCGGCAAGGTCGATGGGAAACCAGCGGGATGCGGGATGGAGGATCCCGTCGGCTTCACCATCAAAACCGATGCCGGTCTGTTCTCCGAAGCCGAATTGACGCAGATAACGATGAAAACGTTCTATCCCCAGACGCTCAGCTATTTTTACCACCCCGATATTGGAACTGTACTTCAACACATCCCTGACTGACAACATCTCCATGGGTTTGTAGTCATGAATAACTTTACCGCCAACCTTATAGGTACCCCGGCCGCAATCTATCTGGGTATCGGGGGTAACTATCCCCTCTTCCAGCGCGGCCGCAATGGTAAAGAGCTTGAAGGTCGAACCGGGTTCATACGTGTCACATATTATGCGATTGCGCCGCTGTCCTGCTGGATAACGGCCAAAATCGTTGGGGTCGTAGTCTGGATATGTAGTCATGGCGAGGATTCCGCCGTCGATCGGATTCATCACCAGGGCGGTACCAAAGCGTGCCCCGGTGGCGACAACTGCCTTCCTGAGTTCGCGCTCGGCAATATGCTGAACCACCTTGTCAATGCTCAGGTGGATATCCCGTCCCACCTTGCCTTTGATGACATGTCGACTGCTGCCAAAACTTCTGCCAGTCGCATCCTTCCGGGTTACCAGGTAGCGCTCCCCTCCCGCCAGGATGGAGTTATAGTACCGTTCCAGCCCTTCCAGTCCGTGATTATCCACCCCGGAAAACCCCACCACCTGTCCAGCCAACTTGCCATTGGGGTACCAGCGTTTATGCTCTTGGATGCCATCGACCCCTGGTATCGCCAGGGCTTCCACGCGACGGGCCTGCTCTCTGGTTAAGTGGCGGCGCAGCCAGACAAAACGTCTGTCCATCTGCATTTTATCCAACACCTCGGCCGGGTCGAGATCCAGGACGCGGGCCAGATCTTCGGCATAGGTACGATATGCCTTGCTCGTAACCGGGATATCCAGCTCCTGCCGCATCCGGGTCGGATCCAGATAGAATGATTCAGCCTCCAGAGATAGCGCCAGCGGTTCGCCGCTGCGGTCATATATCGCGCCACGTTGCGGGGTGAGTCTGATTATTTTCTGATGTTGTCCGACTGCACGCTCGCGCCACTCATCCGCACACAGCACCTGCAGATAAAAAGCCCGCCCAATCAGGGTCGCGGCCAGCAGAACAAACAGAACGACAAAGCCAACAATCCGGCGCTGGATCGCCTTGAGTTCCCGCTTTTTGTCCGCGGGTCCTCGCCTCTGTATAATAGCTTTAGATCGTGATGGTCTCTGCGATTTCAACGCTGCCTTCCGCCCGGTATGTGTTCTGCTCCGATGCGCCGCGCTCTATTCCCCTGCCATCGAGTTTCTGCCCTTTGATTTGCATGAACAACGTCTGCTGAGGTGCCGGAATGCTGGTCACGTACAGCAGCGCACCGACCACTGCTACTGCCGACAACACAGCAAGCAAGCCCAGCCGCCCCTTGCGCCGCCGCAGCTGCCGCTGCATCCACAGATCATTCAATTCGTTCCACAAGTCTTGTTTTTCGGCAACATCTCTACTGTTCATAGCCTGTTCCTCCCCTGCACCGCCACGGTTATAACCTGCTCAGGATTCGGCTGTTGCAAACCCAGACGTCGCGTGGCGACGCCTTCTATATATTCTGCGCTATTGTATCTGGCTACAGCGACCTGGAGCTGTTTATTGGCGTAGGTCTGCTTACGAATCTGACTTTCCAGCTGGGATATTTCGTATTCATGCCGGGTTACTTCGGTCCTGAGCCATACATGGAACACTCCGATACACAACAGGAGCAATATTGCGGTAACGACGGTGGTTACCCGCACCCGCGCCTGCACTATCCCCGGTGGGGACCAGACCATATCAAGCATTGCTCACTCCTTGTCCCGGGTGCGGCAATTTTTCTGCACCCCGCAAAGTCGCGCTACGTGCGCGCGGATTATGTTCAATCTCAGCACTCCCGGCCCGTATCCCCCGCCGCGTAAGCAGTTTCACCCGCGCCTGCCTGGCACACACACACACCGGCAAGCGGGGAGGACATTCGCAGGTTTGGGTCTGGGCACGAAAGAACTGTTTGACTATTCGATCCTCCAGGGAATGAAAGCTTATGACCGCCAGGACTCCGCCCGGGCGCAACATCTCCAGACTGCTTTCCAACCCTTTTTTCAGATAACCAAGCTCATCATTCACATATATGCGCAGGGCTTGAAACACCCGGGTGGCCGGATGGATGCGCTGTGGCTTCCCGGCGGGGACCGCGCTTTTTACCAGTTCGGCCAGTTGCAGCGTGGTTTTTATCGGGGCGTCCGCACGCGTCTGTTCGATCCGACGGGCAATCCTCTTTGCCCAGCGCTCTTCTCCATATTCCTTGAAGATGGTGCCAAGTTCAGCGGCTGTAAGTTCGTTTACCACCTGTTCTGCGGTGATCCCTTCCGTTTGATCCATGCGCATATCCAGGGGGGCGTCGTGCTGAAATGAGAAGCCACGCTCCTGGCAATCCAGTTGATGCGAAGACACCCCCAGATCGAGCAGAATGGCATCACAGGAGGCAAAGCCTTCGGCCCTGAGGACAGCGGCCAGCGCCGCATAATTTGCCTGATGCAACGTTACCCGCTTCCCGAAAGGAGCCAGCCGCTCTGCGGCGGCCGCCAGCGCGCGCGCATCGCGATCCAGGCCGAGCAACCGTCCGTCAGGTGCGGTAGCTGCGAGGATGTGCTGACTATGTCCGCCCCCTCCAACCGTCCCGTCCACAACCACCGCTCCGGGAAAAAGGTGGAGCAGGTCGAGCACTTCATGCAACAACACCGGCTCATGTCTGAACGCTGTATCTTCCATCATCAAAATCCCAGGGAGCCGAGTTGATCAGACATTGAGCGTAACCGCTCTTCCGAACGCTCCATCTGCTCTACAAAGCGCACATGGCTCCAAAGCTCAAGCTTGTCTGAAAGCCCAACGATGACGACCTCCTTCTCCAGCCGTGCTATAGAGCGCAGCGACGCCGGGATGGCGATGCGCCCCTGGGAATCAAAACCACTCTGCGCTGCAGGGCTGATACGGCTGCGATAGATCACATCTTTATCCGCGCCATTTGGCATGGCCTCAACATCAGCCTTGATTTTCTCCCAGCGTGAAAGAGGGTATGCCACCAAAGCCTCGCTGGTACGTGTGACCACCAGCTGGGTATCGCCAAATTCTTCCTGCAACAGGGTGCGCATTTTTGCCGGAATGCTCAAACGTCCCTTTGCATCTATATTGTTAAAGAATTCGCCCGACAGACCCACTGTTCACACCCCTCAATACACCTTTTGACACACTTTGACACCTATACGTGAGACTATAGCCTCCGCCGATATCTGTGTCAAGATATGAGAAGGGTTAAATCATGCTTGGAGCAAAAGAATAATGGCGCGTAAAAAATAGAAAACAGGGAGATGAAAGATTGGACAATACACTGAAAACATTGGATTTTTAGAGGCAGGGCCGCGGCAGTGAAGAGATAAATCAAATGGAGGGAGGCATAAATAGGTAAAAAAATTTGGACGGGGGGGGAGACATTGCAGAGAAAGAGGATGATGAAATGCCCCCGTTGCCATCTGCACAATCCCGCGGTACGCCTGGCGCTATTTGGTCTGCATGGGGCCTGCATGGGGCCCGCACGGGAAAACCGCCGCAAAGATATCTACGCCATCAGGCCGGGGGCAAGTGCAATTCAATCATCTGGATGCGATGCATCACCACCTTATGCGCAGTCAGGGTCATATCATCTACCTGACAGCTCTGCCCCTCTTCGGGGATGTTTCCGAGGCGTGAGAGCATAAGGCCGGCTATGGTGGTTGCTTCATCTTCATTTATTTCGCGCTGAAAACGCCGATTGAAGGCGCGCAGTGAAATCCCGCCATCAATGAGATAAACTCCACCCCCCATGGCGGTGATGCCGGGTTCCTCCATATCATATTCATCCTGGATCTCCCCCACAATCTCTTCCAGGACATCTTCCAGGGTTACGATCCCTTCAACACCACCGTATTCATCCAGCACCACGGCCAGATGCACTCTGCGGCGCCGAAACGCCTGCAGCAGCGCCTGCACCTGCTTCACTTCGGGGACAAAATAGGGCTCGCGCATCACTTTGAGCATGTCGAATTCTTCCGGCTTGTTGATATAGCGAAAGATATCCTTGGAATGGATCACCCCAACTATATTGTCGGTGTCACCTTTATATACTGGAAAGCGCGAGTGGGTCGCCGCAGTAATCTGGTCCATAACCTCCGCGAAACTGGCACTGAACTCCACCCCATCAACCTCGGTGCGGGGGATCATCACATCCCGCACCCTTATCTGTGACAACTCGAACACTCCATGTAGCATTTTGTGCTGATCCCCGGGAACGGCTCCTGCCCTCGCCCCCAAAGCAATCATGGTCTGAATTTCATCCGAAGACATCTGGGGCTGTTCCGCATCTGCTTTCAGCAATCTTGTCAACAGCAGGGAAAATCTGGTCACCAACCATATAAAGGGGCTCAGCACCCAAAGAATCAACTGAATCGGGCGTCGTACGATAAAGGCTACCAGTTCCGCCCGCCGAGCCGCGAACGTTTTCGGGCAGACCTCTGATATAATCAAAACCATGGGGGTTAAAATCGCAATAGTAAGCAGATCGCCCCGCTCGCCATAGATCCGCACAAAAAACGTGGTCGCCAACACCGACAGGGCGATATTAACAACATTATTCCCTATCAACAGTCCGCCAAGGAGCCAGTCGGGGCGCTGGAGCATCTTCTCGAGTTCCACTGCGCCAGGGTGTTTTTTTTCGACCAGATAGCTCATCCTGCTGCGATCAAGGGCCATCAATGCTGTTTCAGAACCGGAAAAAAACGCAGACAGCGCAAACAACAAAAGCATTGTGGCCAGATCAAGCCACATCTGTTCGGACATAAACCGTTACCTCTTGAATAAAATGGAGCAGATATTAGAATCTGCATACGCCGTATTGTAGCCCAGCCCCTTTCAAAAAAGCAATTGGCACATCTAAGCATAACAGGTTATTATCCCAACTGACTTTATCTGCGGCTCACACTGTTATCTGCGGGTGTGGTGCACGCAGGATATCTGCCTGTGGATTCAGTACTCTAGTACTTAGTACTTAGTGCTTAGTGCTCTAGTACTTAGTACTTAGTGCTTAGTGCTCTAGTACTTAGTACTTAGTGCTTAGTGCTCTAGTACTTAGTACTTAGTGCTTAGTGCTCTAGTACTTAGTACTTAGTGCTCAGAACTCAGAACTCAGAACTCAGAACTCAGAACTCAGAACTCAGAACTCAGAACTCAGAACTCAGGACTCAGGACTCAGGACTCAGGACTCCGTACTTAGTACTTAGTACTTAGTACTTAGTACTTAGTACTTAGTACTTAGTACTCATGTACTCAGGACTCATCCATCATCCCCTGTATAATTTCCGGAATTTTTATGCCCTCCAGACACGCCAAATCTCCCCAGCAGCGCCATCGTGAACTATGCCGCCAGCTGCAGCAGCACAGCATTGCATACTACAGCTACGCCAGCCCTACGCTCAGCGATGCCGAGTATGATGCGCTGTTTCAGGAACTCTTAGAACTGGAACACAAACACCCTGAGCTGGTATCTGCGCAGTCACCTTCGCAGCGCATCGGAGCTGAGCCGCTGGAAAAATTTACCTCGGTGGAACATTACGTCCCCATGCTCTCCCTCGACAATGCCTTTTCTGCCGCGCAGCTGCATGACTTTGACCGGCGGGTCCGCGCGCACGAACCTGACGGCGGTGCATACCTGTGCGAACTCAAAATGGATGGGGTGGCTGTTGCCCTGACCTATGAACACGGCAAGCTGGTGCGCGGCGCGACCCGGGGCAACGGATTCAGGGGAGAAGATGTCACCAGCAATATCCGCACTATTAAATCTGTACCGTTACAACTGCAGGATGACTATCCCGAAAGGGTGGAAGTGCGTGGAGAGGTATACATGGATACAGAGGCCTTCCAAACCTACAATGCCCAGCGCGAGGAGGACGGCCTCACCGTTTTCGCCAACCCGCGCAATGCCACCTCCGGCAGTCTGCGCCAACTCGACCCGCGCGAAACCGCGCAGCGCCCCCTCAACATCTTCTGCTATGGTGCCGAAATCATCGCGGGGGAGAAACCCGCGACCCAGCATGAACTGCTGCGCAAGCTGCAACACTGGGGGCTACGCATCAACCATGCCCATCTGTATCTGGAAACAAGCATGGAAAAGGTGCTCGAGCTGTGTGCCACTCTCGACGCCAAGCGCGAGCAGCTGAACTATGAGATCGACGGCGTGGTGGTCAAAGTCAACTCCCTTGCAGCCCAGCAGCGCCTTGGCGCTACCAGTCGTGCCCCCCGCTGGGCCATTGCATACAAGTTTGCCGCGCGCCAGGCGCACACCACCTTAGAAGCCGTACAGTTCCAGGTCGGGCGCACCGGCGCCATCACTCCGGTGGCATCTTTGCATCCAGTACAGGTAGGGGGGGTGACTATCTCCAGGGCAAGCCTGCACAACTGGGACGAAATTGCCCGCCTCGACATTCGCATCGGCGATCATGTCGTAGTCGAGCGCGCCGGAGATGTTATTCCCAGCGTAGTTAAAGTTCTGCGCGCACAGCGCACCGGGGGAGAAAAACCGATCCCCATGCCCGAGAGCTGCCCAGTGTGCGGTGCCCCGGTGGTAAAACTGCCCGACGAAGTGATTCCACGCTGTCAGGGGCTTGAATGCCCGGCGCAACTAAGCGGGCGCCTGAAGTATTTTGTCTCGCGCCAGGCCATGGATATTGACGGGATCGGGGAAAAACTTATCGCCCAGCTGGTAGAAACAGGGATGGTCGCCAACATCGCCGATCTCTACACCCTGAAGGAAGCAGAGCTTGTTACCCTGGAACGGATGGGGAAAAAGAAGGCGCATAACATCCTCACCGCCATCGAAGCGAGCAAAAACCGCCCTTTGCATCAACTCATTACCGGTTTGGCAATCCGCCATGTCGGAATCCATGCCGCCAAAATTCTGGCGCGTGAATTCGGCAGCCTCGAAGCCCTGCAACGGGCCGACGCGCACACCCTGGAGACCATCCACGAAATCGGGCCGCAGATCGCCGCGAGCGTGGTGCACTTTTTTACCAGCCCCGCCAACCGCCAGGTGCTCGAGCGCCTGCACCAGCTTGGGGTGCAGCCCGAAAACCCGCCGGCTCTTCGACACCAAGGGGTTTTAGAGGGTATGCATGTGGTCATTACCGGCACGCTGGCCAACCTGAGCCGCACTGAAGCCAAAGAGCTTGTTGAAGCGCACGGCGGCCGGGTCAGCGGCAGTGTGAGCAAAAACACCAGCTTCGTGGTGGTGGGCGAGAACCCAGGGAGCAAGCAGAAAAAAGCTGCCGAGTTGGGGATCCCCCAGCTCAGTGAAGCCGAATTCCGCCAGCGCCTCGCTTAAGGAAACGCCGCGTGGAGTTGCCCACAAAAGGGGTAACGCCACCCAAAAACGTTCTTTTGTGTTTATTTGCACTGCAGCCGAAAAGGATTTCTATCTCATGGGATACATGCGCGCACGCATACAGGTTGAAGGGTTGGTTCAAGGGGTGGGATATCGCGCCTATGCCGCCAAAGTCGCCACCAGGCTGGGGCTGAGCGGTTGGGTTCGGAACCTGCTCGACGGTAGTGTCGAAGCCCTGCTGGAAGGGGAGGAACGGCTGGTACAGGAGGCCATTACCGCCTGCCGCCTCGGCCCACCCCACGCCAGGGTGGAACGCATCAGCATTACCATAGCCCGCAACGCCAGCGCCGACACCACGCCGGAGTTTGAACGCTTCACCGTCCGATACTGAAATACGCACACCTGCAGCGGCCTAATCTTCAAGTTTGCGTTGCAACTCCAGGGCGCGGCGGTAGGCTTCACTGCCGGAGAGCGGATGGATCCGCGCCACCTCCTTGGATATCTGGCGCAGCGATTGATCACCCGCCTTAAGCAGGCGCAGCAGGGTCTCCTCCACACTCTCGCTCACTCCGGAGGCGGGTTGCGCCCGAAGCAACAGGACAATCTCCCCCCGGACCCGCGCGCTGCTGAAATATGCATGCGCCTGTGCCGCCCCCCCGCGAAACAACTCCTCGTGCACCTTGGTCAATTCTCGCGCCACCACCAGTTCGCGCTTTTCCCCCAGATGGGTGGCGATATCCTCCAGCGCGGCCAGCAATCGATGTGGAGCTTCATACGCCACCAGGGTGTGCTCCAGCCCCCCCCCAGCGCTGCAGAAACGCCACCCGCTCAGATTTTTTTGCGGGGACAAACCCCACAAAGGTAAACATATCGGTCGGCAGCCCCGCCGCACTTAACCCCGCAATGACCGCACTGGCGCCAGGAATCGGAACCACCCTGATCCCTTTTTCGACGCAGAGCTGCACCAGCATACTGCCCGGATCACAGATGGCGGGGGTTCCGGCATCACTGATAAGGGCGACATCATCCCCTTGCAGCAAACGCTCTACCAGCTGTTCGCGTTTATGCATCTCATTATGGGCAAAGCATGAAGTGAGGGGGGTAGATATACCAAAGTGGGTAAGCAGTTTGCGGCTGTGACGGGTATCCTCGGCGGCGATCACCGCCACTTCACCCAGAATCCGCACCGCGCGAAAGGTCATATCCTCAAGGTTCCCTATCGGGGTCGCTACTATATACAACACCCCGCGCCGCACCTCGCCCTGCTGTTCCGCTGGCGCATCCATCTCAAACATCCAACGCTTCAACTTCCGCCAGCCACAGGGCAGCGCTGGCATCGCTGGGCATGCGCCAGTCTCCCCGCGGTGAAAGAGCTACACTCCCCACCTTCGGGCCGTCCGGCGCACAGGAACGCTTGAACTGCTGGGAAAAAAAGCGGGTGTAGAAATAATGGAGCCAGCGCTTGATCTGGGCAGGTGAATATTGCCCTGCGAACGCTGTCTGCGCCAAATACAGAATCTTCCGCGGCGCGAACTGATTGCGCACCACCTGAAACAGAAAGAAATCGTGCAGCTCATAGGGACCGACCTGTGCCTCGGTCAACTGCTGGATCGCCCCATCCGCAGCGGGGGGGAGCAGCTCCGGCGATATGGGGGTAGCACAGATATCCGCCAGAACCTCCTGAGCCGGCCCGGCGAACAGCCCCTGCGCGCACCACTCTACCATATAGCGCACCAGGGTCTTGGGCACGCCGCAATTTACGCTGTACATAGACATGTGATCGGCATTGTAGGTACACCAGCCCAGCGCCAGCTCCGACAGATCGCCGGTGCCGATAACCAGCCCCCCCTGCTGATTGGCGATATCCATCAGAATCTGGGTGCGTTCGCGCGCCTGCGCGTTTTCATAGGTGATATCATGCACATTCTCATCATGGCCGATATCGCTAAAATGCTGGCGCACCGCGGCATCAATCCTGATTACCTGTTTCCTCACTCCAAGATAATCAATCAGCTTTTCCGCATTGTTCCGGGTTCTGGCGCTAGTGCCGAAACCCGGCATCGAGATTCCGATAATGCCGCTGCGTTCCAACCCAAGCAGCTCAAACGCGCGCACCAGCACCAGCAGCGCCAGGGTGGAATCCAGCCCGCCGGAGACCCCTATCACCCCACAGCGCGAGCCCGTATGCCGGAGCCGCTGCGCCAGTGCCGTGGTCTGCAGCGCAAAAACCTCCGCACAGTGGTCCGCACGCTGCGCCCTATCTGCCGGCACGAAGGGATTCCGCGCAACGGGCCGCTGCAACTCTGCGCCCGCCCATGTACCAGGAGAACAGGGCACGCGTCTGAATTCACCCTGAAGGGGTGAAGCGGCAAAGCTGTTGAGTGCGCGCCGTTCCAGGGTCAGGCGCTGCAGGTCGATATCGGCACTGATCAGTTTATCCGCAAACCCAAAGCGCTCCGACTGCGTCAGCAGCGTACCATTTTCGGCGATGAGGCAATGACCCGCAAACACCATGTCGGTACTCGACTCCCCCGCTCCCGCAGCGGCATAAACGTAGGCGGCAAGACAACGTGCCGACTGCGTCTCCACCAACTGGCGCCTATAATTCGCCTTGCCGAGGATCTCCGGGCTCGCCGAAAGGTTGCAGATCAGGGTCGCTCCAGCCTGTGCCATGGTTCCACTGCCGGGGCTGGCAATCCACGCGTCTTCGCAGATCTCCACCCCCAGGCAACACTCGCTCTTTTCCGGATGCTGAAACAGCAGGTCTTCGCCGAACGGCACCTCAACTTCTCCGATACCAATTGTTGCACTGGTTCGCGCATAGGCACTGGAAAACCAGCGCCCTTCGCTCAATTCTCTGGTATTGGGGAGAACCGTCTTGGGGACAACCCCCAGGATAGAACCGTTTCTCAGCACCACGGCGCAGTTAAACAGCTTCCCGCCCTGCCCCAGCGGAGCGCCGACCAGCACCACCATGTCACTTTCCGCACTTATTTCAGCCAGGCGGAGCAGCGCCAGTTCCACTTGCTCCAGGAGTAACTGCTGAAAAAACAGATCGGCACAGGTGTAGCCGCACAGAGCCAGCTCCGGGAACACCAGCACCTGAATTTTTTCTGCCACCGCGCGCCGCATCAACGCAGCTATCTGCGTGCAGTTGAATTCCACATCCGCCACCCGCAGCTGCGGAGAAGCCGCCGCCACGCGTAAAAAGCCCAGATCAAACGGTTGCACCTGTTTCATATATTAAATTCCCGCTCTATTGGTTTTTCAGTTCCAGAGATTTCTTGCTTTTGCTCACGTTCGGGATTCCGCCGCAGCTTCGACGATGGGGGCAGATGAAGCGTCCATCACAGCCCGAACGCATCCACGATATGCTCCACCGTGTATTTCCCCCCACACTCTTCGCTCTCCCCCTCCACGCATGGTGCCAGTTTCTGCTGCAGCAGGATACCCATAACATCGAAACGGGGCTGAAATTTGCCCGCCGCAGGATGTTGCTGCAGATAAAGCTGCGCCGTCCGGATGATCTGCCGCTGCTTGCGCACATTCACAGCCTCTACCGCAGAGCCAAAAGCGGTGCCACGCCGGGTCTTTACCTCCACAAAAGCCAGTATCGTACCACGCCGGGCGATGATATCAATTTCGCCGCAGCAGTTGGAGTAATTGGTCGCCACAATGCGATACAAACGCCGGCGCAGATAGCGCACCGCGCATTGCTCTCCCCACTTACCCAACTGCAAACGTGCAAAACTCACAAAAATGCTCCTGTTTCGGGGGGAATCAATAGTCTTTTAGCGCTGACTAAAAAGCTCGAAAGGGACATCGTCGTAATCTGAATTTTAGCCAATCAGCAGGTGAAGGCCCTCGCTCGTCTTCGAAAAAGCCCATTGAAGTTCAAAACCTTACCCACCCCAAACTCAAAGAAAGATATTTGCTTTATCTCTATTGCGGCCGGATTTGCCCAACCACAAATTCAATGCATGGGTCAAATCTGCCCACCCACTCCCTTAAACTTCTCCACAAAAGCGGCGATTTTCTGGAAAACACTTTGTTTTTTAGTTAAGTACTGCGGGTTAAGCGGGCTCATTTTCGGTAGTACAGCGTTCAGCTCCGTACCAGTTTCACTGGCATACTCGCGTTTTAATGATGCGGTGATATACCGTTTAGCGGCGGCTTCATTTAAGTTTTCAGCGCTAATTAACTCTTCGGCCTCACGCTGCTGCACTGCTTGCGCATAGATAAAGAACTCTTCGATAATGCTGGCCTTATCAGGGATTTTGTCCAAATCAGCTTGATTGATAAAGTCGACAATCAACCCTTCTTTGGCACGGTTGCCAAGGCTGGCACGGATTAAACGGCGCACCTCATCCAGTAAAGTGGCTTTATCTTTATTTTTCTTGTTGTGCTCAAAAATCAACTCCAGAATGTAATCCAGGTTGATCTCTTGTGATTTGAGCAAGTCCACTTCAAACACCACATCATCCCAGTCAATGTTGGACTCATCTTTATCCTGTGCCGATTTTTCCCGTCGCAGCCAATCCCGAATATCATTATAGGTGGAGCGGTAATCTTGAATAGTACGCTCCGCCGGAACCTTAATTGCCTGCATAGTGGCTAAGTCGTCATCGCTGAGGTAATACCTGGCTTTAAACTCTGCTACTGCGCCTGCGTCGTGCATATCGAGGCGTTGCAGCGCGTTTAAACCGGCAAATTCATCATAGTTTTGCAGAATATTTTCGACGCGCAAATACTCGCCAAACAATTTAGCGAACGCTTTTTTATCCTTCTCTTTAAAAATTTCATCCGGGTTAGCAAAGCGTTGGCGCAGCTCCTCCACCACCTCCAGATAACCGCGCCGGGCTTCACCGGTAACCAGATCGGTAAAGCCTTCCATATATTCTCGATAGCTTTTTTCCAGCACCACGTTTTTGGTGTTTTTATCCCCAAACAAGGTGATGGCATCGATGGTGGCTTTTTCTAAATCGCGGAACGTGACGATATTGCCAAAGGTTTTAGTGGCAGCGTAAATCCGGTTGGTGCGCGAGTATGCCTGCATCAAACCGTGGTAGCGCAGGTTTTTATCCACAAACAGGGTGTTTAAAGTGGGCGCATCAAAGCCGGTTAAAAACATCCCCACCACAATCAACAAATCAACCTCTTGATTTTTTACCCGCATGGCAAGGTCGCGGTAGTAGTTTTGAAAGCCCCTACTATCCACCGCGTAATTGCTTTTAAATAGCGCGTTATAGTGATCAATGGCTGCGCTTAAAAACTCTTTGGCGCTACTGTCCATGGCGGAAAGTTCGAAGCTTTCATCAGGTATTTCCCCGATGGCATCTTGCTCTTCATTGGCAGCAAACGAAAATATCGTCGCAACCTTCAGCGCTTTGTCACTGCCTTTCTGTAGATTTCTAAACGACTCATAGTACAGCTTCGCGGCATCCACACTGCTCACCGCAAACATGGCATTAAAGCCTTTGCCATTGGCCTGGAGGCGGTGCGTCTTTTGCCTGAAGTTATTCAGGATGTACCGGGTGATCTCTTGAATCCGATCAGGATGCAGCAAGGCTTGCTTGTTTTCTGCCGCCGTAAGCTTCATCTCATCCGTTTCGGTTTCAATCGCCTTAAACTGTGGGCGCACGTCGTTGTAGTCCACTTTGAACTTCAAAACTTTTTCGTCACGAATGGCATCGGTAATCACATAGGAATGCAACTCACGCCCAAACACGCTGGCGGTGGTCTCAGCCCCCAGGGCGTTCTGGGGGAAAATGGGGGTGCCGGTAAAGCCAAACTGGTAGTAGCGTTTGAATTTTCTCTTAAGGTTTTTTTGCGCCTCACCGAATTGGCTCCGATGCGCCTCATCAAAAATAAACACCACTTGCTTGGTGTAAACAGGCAGATCGTTTTCATTTTTCATCAGGTTGTTTAGTTTTTGAATGGTGGTGACAATGATTTTATTGTCATCTTTATCAAGGTTGTGTTTGAGCCCCGCGGTGTTTTCGGAACCATTCACGCTATCGGGTGAAAAACGTTGGTATTCCTTCATGGTTTGGTAATCAAGATCTTTACGGTCCACCACAAAAAACACCTTCTCTACAAAATCGAGTTCGGTGGCCAAGCGTGCCGCTTTAAAACTGGTTAAGGTTTTACCCGAACCCGTGGTGTGCCAAATGTAGCCGCCACTTTCTAAGGTGTTCCAGCTTTTAGCTTGATAGGCGCTGTTTATTTTCCACAAAATGCGCTCAGTTGCAGCAATTTGATACGGCCGCATCACCAGCAGGGTGTTGCTCACATCAAACACCGAGTAATGCAACAGCACCTTCAGTAAGGTGTTTTTCTGAAAAAATGTGGCAGTAAAATCCTTTAAATCTTTAATCAGTGAGTTATCGGCCTGCGCCCAGTTCATGGTGAAGTCGAAACTGTTTTTATCGCGCGTGGTGGTGTTGGCGAAATAGCGGGTGTCGGTACCGTTCGAGATGACAAAAAGCTGTAGGTATTTAAACAAAGAGGTGGCGGCGTTAAAACTTTCTTTGCTGTAGCGGTGTACTTGATTAAACGCCTCACGGATGGCTACACCCCGTTTTTTCAGCTCAACCTGCACCAAGGGCAAGCCATTGACCAAGATGGTGACATCGTAGCGGTTGGCATAACGGATATTCCCCTCCCGCGGAGGGGTGTCGCAAAACGACGGGGTGGTTTCAAATTGTTTAATTACCTGCAGTTTATTGCGCGCAATGTTTTTCTTATCCACCAGATAGATGTTTTGAATGCGCCCATCGTCAAATACGAAGTCGTGAATATAGTCAGCATGGATTTTACGGGTTTTGTCGATGCTGTTATCCCCGGGTTTATCTAAATACTCGATAACAAAGCGCTGCCACTCACTGTCTGAAAACTGAATTTTATTGAGCGTCTGCAGCTGCACGCGCACGTTAGCCAGCATTTTCTCCGGGGTGGTTAAATCCGCCTGATATACATACCCCTGGTTGGTCAAGTCGCTAATAAACTCACGCTCCAGCTCGCCTTCGCTCTGATAGCTTTCGGCTACCTTCCATTCCTTGGTGTATCTGTCGAGGACGATAAAGTTATTTGATTCGGCGATGGTTTTGTAGTCAATCATAGTTTTCTGCTCTTTAATTATTTTCTCAACGCTTGTCATCCTGCGCTAACACCCTCTAACGTCATCCTGCGCTCCTACCCCGTCATCCTGCGCTCCTACCCCGTCATCCTGCGCGAAGTCGCAGGATCCATCCAGTTCTACAGCTCATAGATTCTGCGACTCCGCGCAGAATGACTAATACCTCTAGATTCTGCGACTTCGCTTTGCTCCGCGCAGCATGACTGCTAAAACCACCCCTACCTGCGTTCCACTCCCGTCATCCTGCGGCTCCGCGCGGAATGACTCATAAAGCCCATTATCAATAAGAACCACCAGCGCCAAAATTATCAGCCGCCAAATCCCTCCAATCAGGATTGGTTTTCTCAATCAAATCAATCTTCCATTGCCTGCCACGGTTTTTAATTTTCTTTTCTAAGGCAATTGCCGCTTGCATATCCTCGCCTTGTGTAAACCACACCAAACGCGTGACGTTATATTTATTCGTAAACCCTTGCACAAGGTGGTTTTTATGCTCATACATACGCCGTTCCAAGTTGTTGGTAACGCCTGTATATAAAGTGCCGTTTCTTTGGCTGGCTAAAATATAAACATACGCGACTTGAGTCATTAGGCAGCCTGACTGCGCGCAGGATGACAGCGACACGTGTTGATGACGGTGGAGCATCCATGCTTGTCATTCCGCGCGAAGTCGCGGAATCCATGGATCCTGCGACTGTGCGCAGGATGACGGTGTTGCGCAGGGCGGCACGTGTTGATGACGGTGGAGCATCCATGCTTGTCATTCCGCGACTGCGCGCAGGATGACGGTGACACGTGTTGATGACGGCGCTGAGCTGGGTTGCCCAAATGCGAAATTGAGTTGCCTGCAGTGAATTCACCCGATAACCTACCGAAATCACCGCATCAAGGTTGTAATATTTCACTTGCTGGGTTTGAGTTTTGCCAGCCATCGCGCCGTGTTCAGTGGTCTGTTCCAAAACGGAACATACCAGTTTATCGTCTAATTCACCGGTCTCAAAAATGTTTTTCAAGTGCTTGGTAATCGCCGGACGCTGCACACCAAACAGCTTTGCCATGCGCTCCTGAGTCAACCAAATCGTTTCATTTCTCAGCAACACCTCAACTTTTGTTTCGCCATTGGGCGCGCTGTAGAGCAAAAACTCTGTGGCTTGATCTTGTAGGCTTAGATTAGGCATAGGTCGTTTTCCATAATGCACCCCTCGACTCGATGATGGGCTTGGTGTAATCAAGCATGCCAGCTCTCACTCTGCTCAAAGCCACACTTTGCAACAAGGTGATTGATTAGAAATTGAAGCATTGCGGCGTCTTGAGGACCTGGTTCCGCAATTTCCTCAGCTGAGTGTTTTGAATGGCTCGAAAAATTAAGAATCCGTTTGAGGTAAGCGTTCGGCCTGCCAGGGCCTGTCTCGGGGAGCAGCATTTCCCAGCGCTTATAGCCGAGAAAGGTGGCTGCTTTTTCAAAAATATTACGCAAGAAGCTGAAATGATACTTCTCTACCCGCCCTGTTTCCGCGGCTTCTTGAAGTATGCGCATCAGGCGTAGATGGTACGAAAATGGAGCGTCGTTGGGATGAGGGATCAGCTGGTTGGTTCCATCAGCGCTCTTTTCGAGACGATATTTGTTGAACCACTTACTTTTCCAGTTGATCCGTCGTTCACCGATGTACCTTTTGTCATCGCTTTGAAATTCATTACATAAGATGTTGAAGAACAGCGGGTTGTGCGTGGTTATGATGAACTTGACCTCTGAATCGTTGAGCTTAATGGTTTCAGCCAGATCAACGGTCAGTTGAATGAGATGGTTGTCATCGAGGGAGCTAACCGGGTCGTCGATGAAGATGTATTCGAGTTGGTCGAACTGATCGGTTTCCCGGTCGCTTGGCTCGGCAACGTTGAGCACTTCGATCACCTGATCCAACAGCGTATAGAAGACACTCCAGATAAAGTTACTTTCTTCACCTTTAGATATTTTCAGCGGTTCCTTGTCTTTGTCATCACCCCGCTCCAGCGTAAAGGTGACCTCAGTAAAGTCTTCACTGAAGTGTGGAGTCAATTTGTCATTGGCGAAGTGTTGGAAGTACTTAACGATATTTCCATCCTGCCCAAGGTCTTTCAGTAAAGTTAGCAACCAGTCAGTATAAGTATTTGGCTGAATTTTCAGCTTAGGAGCGGCATCCCCTTCCAAGTCGTTATCCCAATAGAAGAGATCTTCGGTGAAGGCGTTGTAGTAGAGAAATTTTTCACGAGATAACTCTACGTCATCATCGTTATCTTTATGGGCGATTAATTCTTTAAAGGCAAGTGACAAGCGCGTTTTACCCGTACCATTAAAGGCGTAAATCAACTGCACTTTTTTATTGGCCTCTTTTAGCTGTTGAGCAACTTGCTCCAAGGTTCTGCTCATCTCAGGCTACCTCCTCGGCATCTGACTTGGGGAAACTCAGCAGCAAATCGCGGTAGTATTCGTACTGCTGTTGGCGCAGCTCGATTTCGCGGGGTAATCCTTCGGTGAGAGACGTGGTGAGCGTGTCGAATTTATCGAGAATGGCGACGATGCGGGCTTGTTCTTTCAATGATCTTTCAATGTTATTTGGATATGGGACAGGAACTAATAGCTTTCGCAAGTTATCGCTATAAAGCCGTTTAATTGTGCCACCTTCAGCAACTCCCCAATTTGCAATTTGGTAGAAATAAAACAAGAACTTATTCAAAACAATGCATTCATCATTTTCGATCCAGACAATATTACTATCTTGGAAGTAAGCATCTTCACCATTAAATATGACAGTTCGTCCAATAGTGCCGCTTGCTGATATTAAAACCTCACCTTTTTTCGGATAGTTATATTTTTTCTTATAATCTTCAAACAATTTTCTAGTTATATAGGCGTCAGGCTCCTTTCCAAAGGTGCCAATTTTATAAAATGGAACTTCACCCTCTGACGATGTTTGAGCTTTTAAAATTCGTTTACACATACGAACCTGACCTATCTCCCCCAGCGTCTTCCATTCCACTTTCCTTGTCGTGCTCGCCTGCGTTTTCTGATTGTCATCCTGCGCGAAGTCGCAGGATCCAGTGGATTCCGCGACTTCGCGCGGAATGACGGGGTCGTCAAAATTCAACAACTGGTCGCGATAGTAGTTGTATTGTTTTTTGCGCGCGGTTAGCTCGGCGGTTAGCTCGGCGGTTAGCTCGGTGAAGGTGTCCAAAATACGCACAATTTCAGCTTGGATGGTCAGTGATTTTTCAGGGTTGTCTGGGCAGGGGATGGGGATTTGGTAATTCAAAATTGCCGCTTTATTACCGCGCGGCATTTTAGCCCCTTTAGCATGCTGCATATTGTAAGAGAAAAACTCGTCTGATGATAAAAGGTAGTAGAGATAATCAGAGCTTACGATTCTCTTGAAGTTATCTGATATCCGTACAGCAAGCACATCACCACTACAACCACCTGAATTGGTTGCCTTCCAAACTTTCTTGAGGTATGGACGAATATTGCCCAGGAGAATGTCTCCTGCTTCATATGCGGTCAGACGCTCAGTGTTAGGCATATAAGTCGCGTCAACACGGCCGCCTTTGTTAGCAATAAGGTTATCAACTCCAACAAAAGACGATGCGTTAAGACCAGAAGCATCAACTCGCGTTTTAGAATACTCCGCTACTTCCCCCAACGCCTTCCACTCCACCTCAACCCCATCCAGCAGTTGTTCCATCATGTGCCCTTTAGGGTAAAAACTTAAATGATTCACGGCTACAGCTCCTCGGTTTTGAATTCACTATAGCCT